>Ga0210046_1000122_pt1 | contig 81968 bp, 58 predicted proteins | sample CryGeyCG2114_250_FD_185461 | JGI IMG/M metagenome (GOLD analysis project Ga0210046, IMG submission 185461) | Groundwater microbial communities from aquifer - Crystal Geyser CG18_big_fil_WC_8/21/14_2.50 (SPAdes) (version 2) | ecosystem: Environmental > Aquatic > Deep subsurface > Groundwater ...
CATGTGGTCTGGAATTAGACCGTGACCACAATGCTGCCCTAAATATACTCAGCAAAGGATTAGGTTTAATCGGTACTGTGGGGCACACAGGAACCGGGCATCCTAGAGATGTCGAAACGCCTGAGGAGAGACAAGCCGCTGCTTGAATTCTGGAAACAGACTCAAGTAAGTTTGCTCGGTGAATCAGGAACCCCCGTCATTCATGGCGGGGAGAATGTCAGAAAGGACTCTCATCAAGAGAACCTAATGCATCAATTGGCTCTGGGCCCACTTCCACTTGAGGCGATGCTCTCATCTTCTGAAAAAGACGAAAAAATTTGGCATCAGGCCAAAACCTATGACAGTTCGTCAGTGCGATTGCAACCCTTGCTGGAATTAATTCAAGAGTTGATCGGCAAAGGATTTCCTTTTGACGCGGTCGGTAATTTCGGTTTCCGCCCGATTCACAATGCGGCCAGAACTGGTCAAGAAGAAATAATATCCCTTTTATTGCGTGCCGGTGCCCAGGTGAACAGCCCAGAAGATCTCAGTGACCCCCTCTCTCAAGCCGCTTCTATTGGAGATCTTGCCAGTGTAAAACTTTTACTTGATGCCGGGGCCCTATTAAACTATGCACCGGGTTTATCTACCGCAGCAGCCCGTGCGGCAGGTGAAGGTCAGCTAGACATGCTAAAATTTCTGCTTGATCAAGGAGCCTTGATTGAATGCAAGGGGGTCTCAGCCTTAACATCCGCTGTTCATTCCCATCAACTCGAAGTAGTGGACTATTTACTCAGTATAAATGCTGATCTGAATTACATCGATTTAAGTGATTACAGTCCTTTGGCTGCTGCTATTAAAATTCAGAACGAAGCATTGGTTAAAAAGCTCATTGCCGCAGGAGCCAATACTGACGCCTTGGATCGCGATGGCAATTTAGCTTGGGTTCACTTAATCGACCCGTACCCTCCCTATTTTCAGCATATGCTAGATTCACCGCAAAACGACCCCAATCAAAAAAAATTAAATAAGGCTGCTTTTTTACGCAATTTTGGTCAAAAAATAGATTTAGGAAAACCCAATAAAGAGGGTAATACCCTTTTGCATTATTGGATTGAACCTTATCAAACAATTTTTCTGGCCCCAGAGAACTTGCCCCAAAATCTCAATCTACCCAATCACTTGGGGCAGACTCCCTTGCATCTGGCCGTTATGGCCGGAAATTTGGAATGGACCAAAACCTTGATTGAAAAAGGTGCAGATCTGGAATTTGAAGATAAGGCTGGAAAAAGCTCTATTGATCTCGCGTTGAGCTTAGGGAACTTAGGCATGGTACAGTATTTCGCTACACTTCCTGGTCAGTCCTTAGCCTTTCGAGAACACACTTCAGCTTATTTAGAAGCTTTAACAAAATTAGATTTACCCATCCTCCAATTGCTTATAAAACAAGCTGATTGGAATCCCAATTACTACGATGACCATGGCAAGGGTCTTTTAGGCTATCTGACAGATAAATTCGCTTTTAAAGATAAAAAATTTCTGGACACACTCGCTCTTCTTCTTTCGGCAGGCGTTTCTCCTGACCAATACCTCGAACCGGTGGGTGAAACAGCCTTGATCCTGTTTGCCAGATCCGAAGCAACCGAGGCTGTTCAAATGCTTTTAGACAGAGGGGCCAATCCCAATCTGGTCAGTACTCAAAATCAAGGAAACACCGCTCGCACGAGTGCCTTACATCTGGCCGCAGAAGCCGGTAACGAAGCGCTTGTTTTACTTTTATTGAAAAAAGGAGCCGATCCCAGTTTAATCGATGGCAATGGAAACACAGCACTCCACATCCTAGCAACCAAGGGGCTCTTAAAAGCCTTACAAGAGGCCTCTGCCCAAGGGTATTCTCTACATGTTCTGGATTGGCAAGGCCAAGGTCTCTTATCAGCCTGTTTCAATATACCTTTTAAAAATGAACAACTTATCACAGCAAACTGGCTCTTACAGCAACTCACACATGAAGAAATTCTCAATGATCTTAAAAAAGAATCGCACTATTCAGAGATGATGAAACAATTTTTTAAGCTGCATCCAGAATTAGAAGCAGAGATTTTAGCAAACAAAGGCCTAAACTCATGAGAAGCACATACCGCTTAAAGGGAATTTTCTTACTTTTATTGGCAGGGTTAATGGGATGTGCCGAGAAAGACGCCCTGCCCAATGCCTCTGGAAACGTAATGGCCAAACTCAATATGGATATTTTAAGCGCACTGATTATGTCAGACAAAGCTGCTATTCAGCTTTGGCAGAAACAAGGCCATTCTTTAAATGATCCCCTGGCTATAAAAGAGCATACTCCTTTAACGGCTATAATTCAAAATTACCCAATTGTACAATTTCTACTGGAGCAAGGAGCCAACCCCAATTTATTAAACGCGCAAGGTGAAAGTCCCTTGGGAATAAGTGTTAAATCTAATTTTAATGTCACCCAACTCTTATTGGAGAAAGGAGCCAATCCCAATTTGCCTCAAAAAGATGGCCGCAGTCCTCTGCAATTAGCCCTTCATTCCGGTCATTTCACGATTATTCAACTTTTACTTGAAAAAGGAGCGACTCCCTCTATTTCTTTGGATGATAACCCTAAACTCTGTTCTCAGCCGGGTCTACTCAAGCTGCTATTGGCTAAGGGAATGAATATTCACAGCCAAGATAGAGATGGAAGCACGCTTTTACACCTTTGTGAACAAAGAGATATTCTACAAATTTTGGTAGATAAAGGCTTGCCTCTCAACTTACTCAACAAGCGTGGCGAGTCGGTTCTTTTTTCACAGAATTTAGAAAAAATTAGATATTTTTTAAATATTGATCCTAAAATTCCCTTTCAGAATAAACTCGGCAGTACACCCCTTCATATCGCAGCAGAAAACGGACGTTTAGATTTATTGAAGTTTTGGATAGAAGAACAGAAAAAGTCCACTGAAGTTTCTGACAATTCAGGACAAACGCCCTTGCATGTGGCCGTGAAGGCCAAACACCTTCATATCGTTAAATTTCTCTTGTCGGCTGGAGCCAAGGTCAACGCCATCACGCGAGCACAAGCATCTCCCCTGTTTCTCAGTATTTATGCCCAAGATATTCAGATTGCAACAGAACTACTTAAAAATCAGGCCGACGCAAGTTTTCATGATGCCTATGGAGTTTCTTGTTTAGAACTGGCCGAATCAAATAAACTCACAGCACTGGTTCCGCTACTGCGTCAATACGGTGCCAGCAACTAAATCATTCCACAAAAGAAAATGAACAGCGTGTCATTGCTTAGCCTGTGATGATTTCAGATGGAGTTGAAAACACCGCAAAGGCTGGCTCTGATGGCATCAACCAATCCTAAGAATTCATACTGCTTCTTATATGTTCGGCGACTTTTCTTTTTATTACGATATTCGGCTCATCCTCCCATCATGATCGCCATCATTCCAGGTTCCACAAGTTGACGGAAATATTCGCTCATCTTCTTGGCAGACAAAGGATAGTTGTTGTCGATCCACCAGGTCATCAGGGCGATAAACGAGCTGGCAACATAATGCGCGAGCAATTCAGGCGGGATATTTTTATTTCTCGTTGGCAATGCTGTTTTCAAGTGATCAAGTAAATAACCATATAGAAATTTCTGGACATGGGTCAGTGTGATATAGCCGCCCTTTTCTTTTTGCACTTGCTGGAACATGGCCAGGCACAATTCCCAGGGGCTCTCGTAATCGATCTCTGCGCCTGAGAAGAAGTCCTCAAACTGGGCTCGCAGGGGTTCGAATCCGCTCTGGAGGAGTTGTTCAAGGCTTTCAAAGTGGGCATAGAATGTGGAGCGTCCCACGTTGGCACGGTCAATGACATCTTGCACCGTGACTTTTTCATATCCCTTTTCTAAGATCAATTCACTCAAAGCGCTTTGTAATAGTTGCCGTGTGCGCTGGATGCGGCGGTCTTCGGTTTTTACTTTTTTGGACATGGCTGATTCCCTTTCACGAAAATGGACACGAAGTATACAAAGAGGAAATGCAGCGAAATTTTAATTATTCAAGCATGTGTGGTGCTTGTATTTTAAAAAATACTGAACAAATCGCCGCACAATGTTCAATAACGTACATATTTCAATACATTGCTTGTTGACTTCTATGGGTCATTTTCCGTATAACAAGACATAATGTTCAGAAACACATACAGTGTACGATAATTTTTTTTCGCAGAAAAGGAGCAAACCCTATGGAAAAAAGTCTGGCAAGTAAAAAACAGGTGATAGCGGTGCCTGTCGCAGAAAGACATCTGATTGAATTGCGGAAGGTATCGAAGACGTATGAGGTTGCCGCAGGGAAATTCCTGGCGCTCAAAGAAATCGACATGGATGCCGATGCTGGTGAGTTTGTTGCTGTCGTAGGCAAGTCGGGGAGCGGGAAATCCACGCTCATCAACATGATCACAGGTATTGATACGCCGACTTCAGGCGAAGTGTTCGTCGCAGGGACAGCTGTCCATGAGAGGGACCAGGAACAACTCGCAGTCTGGCGGGGAAGCAATGTGGGCGTGGTCTTTCAGTTCTTTCAATTGCTTCCTACGTTGACTGTGGCTGAGAATATCATCCTGCCAATGGACTTTTGCAACACGTTCCCTGTTCATGAACGGCGGGGGCGAGCGATCTCTCTGCTGGAAAAAGTGGGTATCGCCGAACAAGCAGACAAACTTCCCTCTGACCTCTCGGGAGGACAGCAACAGCGTGCTGCCATTGCCCGTGCGTTGGCAAACGACCCGCCGCTCATTGTCGCAGACGAGCCGACCGGTAATCTCGATTCGCATACGTCCGATGCGGTGATGGGATTGTTTGCAAATCTCGCTGCCGAAGGGAAAACTGTGTTGATGGTGACTCACGAACGTGACCTCTCACGTTTCTTCACCCGCTCAATTGCGTTGGCCGATGGAATCATCGTGAACGGTGCAAGTAAATGAACAGTCCACGTTGGCAGAAATTAGTGCGTGATTTGCAGTCTGCACAGGGACGTATGGCGATGATGGTGGTGGCCATTGGGATCAGCATCTTTGCGGTAGGGATGATCCTCAGTGCCTATACCCTCTTGAGTCGGGAAATGAGTCGCAACTATCTCGGCACGCATCCTGCCTCGGCGTTCATTCATTTGGATCGCGTGGATGATGCGCTCGTAAAAGCCGTCAGCGAAAAGCCAGGCATTTCGGAAGCCGAAGCAAGCTCCTGGGTGAATGCAAGAGCCGAGGTGCGTCCGAATGAGTGGATGCCTGTATTGCTGTTCGTTACTCCCGATTTTGAAAGATCGCATATCAGCACGGTTACTTCTGAAGCGGGTAAGTATCCGCCGGCGAATCAGACTCTGCTTGTCGAGCGTGAAGTCCTGCCGATGTTGAATCTGTCCATTGGCAATACGATCACGCTCCAAACACCGAACGGCACGAAGCAGCCGATAAAAATTTCGGGAACGGTACACGACCCTGCGCTTGCACCTGCGTGGCAAGAACAGACGGTGTATGGATATATCACGCCTACGACCTTGGCGGCGCTTGGTGAAAGCGAAACACTGCATATTCTCAAAGTGCTTGTGAGTCATGACCCTTATAACCGTGATGCCATTGATACAACGGTGAGCGAATTGGCGGCGTGGTTGAAGACACAGGGCTATGTGGTAGATGAGATTCGCATTCCGCCGCCAGGCAAGCATCCGCATCAAAGCCAGATGAATTCGGTGCTGACCTTGCTGCTGGTGTTCAGTCTGATGGCATTGATGTTGAGCGCCATTCTCACGGCCACAATGATCAACGCATTGCTTGCGCAACAGATTCGTCAGATCGGAATCATGAAAGCGATTGGCGCTCGTTCAATGCAGATCACGGGCATGTATCTTGCGCTGATTGCCATCCTTGGTTTTGCCGCATCACTCGTTGGTGTGCCGCTGGGCATCATGGCGGGTCGTGGTTTTGCTGGCATCGTCGCGCAACTGCTGAACCTCAAAATTTACAGCAATATTACACCTGCATGGGTGTATCTCACATTGTTTGCGCTGGGCAATCTTGTTCCCTTGATCGTTGCGTTGGATCCCATCCTCAAGACAACGCGTATGACGGTGCGTGAGACGCTCAATGATTATGGGATCAGTCGGGACTCAGCTGCTTCCTCCTTAAGGGACGGCTGGCTCAGCCGCATTCGGCTTTTTGACAATACCCTGATCCTTGCCCTGCGCAACACCTTCCGCCGCCGTGGACGATTGATTCTCACATTGAGTCTGCTCTCTGCCGCTGGAGCGATGTTCATGACAGGCATCAATATACAGGGTGCCTGGAATGCTTACATTGACCAATCTGCCCTTGACCGCCACTACGATCTGGAGATTCGTTTCAACACACCCGTGTCCGTGAAAAAAGTCAAGTCTTTACTTGCGGACGTCGCTGGTGTGGAAAAAAGCGAAGCATGGAATTTGACTCCCGCCGCTTTGATTCGACCTGATCAGTTGGAAATCGTCCGAACTTATCCCGATGGCGGCCATGGCAGTTTTAGTCTGCGTTCCTTACCATTGGGCAGTGACCTGATCGCAAGGCCTTTGCTCGAAGGTCGCTTTCTGCAAGCAGGTGATACGGATGCCGTCGTATTGAATCAAAATGCCAGGTCTTTATTCCCCGATGCAAAGATGGGCCACAAGATTCAATTGCTCGTCGAAGACCAGCCCAAATCCTACCGGCTCGTGGGGGTGATTCGACAAGTTCTTTCCCCTTCTGCGGCGTACGTTTTGCCTGAGACCTTTGCCAGCGCGACAGGCCAATCTGCTGAATTGACGAATGCGATCCGCGTTGTGATGCGTCAACATGATAAAGCGTCGGTAGCATCCATCACCAGGGATGTAGAGAAAGCGTTGGCGGCTGGGAACGTCAACGTCAAAGCGACGGTCTCAGAGGCATTGTTAGGTGAAGCCATCAGCGGTCACGTGTATATCTTTATCATTGCCCTATTGCTGATCTCAACAGTGATGGCTGTCGTGGGTACACTGGGGCTCGCTTCCAGTATGGGCACAAGTGTCATCGAACGGACGCGTGAGTTCGGTGTGATGCGTGCCATCGGTGCAAAGTCGAGTGTCATTCTGCGGAACATCATCAGCGAAGGCGTGTTCATCGGCTTGATGAGTTGGGTGATTGCCCTGCCCTTGTCCATTCCGCTTTCACTGGGGATCGGCTACATGATTGGCATGATGTCCTTCCGCTCTCCACTGCCGCTGACCATTTCACCTATCGGTTTGATGGTGTGGTTAGCCCTGCTTGTCGTTGGCTCGATCGCCGCAAGTGCTTATCCTGCTCAACAGGCATCACGTCTCACTGTGAGAGAAACACTGGCTTACGTGTAAAAAATAATCAAAGGAGAAATAAAATGGAACAAAATGTTGATAACAAAAAGAAGACCCTAAAAATAGTGCTCTGGGCCCTGATCATTCTTCCTCTCATGGGAACAATGCATATCCTCGTCAATTACTTCGACCTGTTTACATTCCTTCGAAAATTGCATGGAGGATAGTTGAATAAACGAGTGAGTTACATCAAATGATGATGTGGCTCACTCATCGGCGGAAAGCCTGGGTCGTGAGCGTTACGGAAAAGGTGCTCAGAAAGCATCAGGTGTGGTTCAAGGAAGGCGAACAACCGTGAATTGCCATTCAAGTATCGAAACTGTTCAGATGACATCAAAACCGGGGAGTTCTGTTGCTCCGGGATTAAATCATTCCACAATAGAAAACGAACAGAGAGTCATAGCTTAGCTTGTGAATTGACTGCCCTGATCTGTATTGAATATTTCTGGCTTATTATATTTTTGGAGAGCCTCTGCCAATCGGCAAATAGCGAATATCTGCTGACCCATCTTGTACCCACCTCAAAACCTTTTTCCTTCACGGCATGAATACTTTGCGATAGCCGTAAAAAGAATACTCCTCGTAAATCTCAAACAATGCCCGTTTTAGCCCCTGATCAAGCGTTTTGGGTCTGGGCTTCTTTTAATGTCTCTAAAACGGCTTTGGTTTTGGTTTCTGGGGAGCAGTAAACTAAGGCAGTCCCGATAAAAAAGTAGATTGACAATTAACAAAACAAATTGTTTAATGTATTCAAATTCACTTTGAGAGTATGGTCATGCAGAGTATTCCAAACTCCCCTCCAGGTTCTGTTACCCCTCCTCCTGTTACCCCTCAGAAACAAACACCAGGTCCGACTAAAACAGTTTCCAGTTCTTCCAGTTCTTCCAGTTCTTCCAGTTCTTCCAGTTCTTCTAGCCCTGGTTCAGGTCCTATCCTACATAAGAATATCGTCATTGAAAGCGATATGGCTCTGGATATGCTTGAGTATCAAAAGCTTCAACAGTGTATGAATATGATGAAAATGAAGTGTCTTCAACAGCAGAAGTTACATCCTTTTGTCCCTCAGGCTGGCTCATCTTCTAGTTCTTCTAGTTCTTCTAGTTCTTCTAGTTCTTCTAGTTCTTCTAGTTCTTCTAGTTCTTCTAGTTCTTCTAGTTCTTCTAGTTCTGCTATCTCTTCTATCTCTCCTAGTGTACAGGGCCCACCTATAGATTCAAAAGTGTTCTCCTTTCACCCAAATTCTAATCCGGATAACCTGCAAAGTTCTCTGAAAAATTTCATCCAATTAGTAAAGGCAAAAGATCCCCGTATTACTGAACTTTATGAAAAAGCTTTTCAGGGCACCTGGGGCAAAACAAAAGATAAGGTAAAAAGCGCTCTTGAACCCTTGAATCTACTGCGGACTTTAACGGGCACCGGTTTTATCTTAAGCCTGGAAAAAAGCAGTGAACTGAGCGCTTCCGGCCTTATGTTCAATCAGATAGCGCATCATGCAACTAAGCTTAACAATCCCCTGGCAGAAGAGTTGGCGCTGGCACTGAATGGTTACGCCGAACACAAAGAAGAAATGCAGCTATTCAAAGCATCCTTTTCGGCTGCGATGATCATTATGAAACCCCTTATCCCAGATTTGCCCACACCGGATATCTCAAATTCTGTTGGGCAGGGATTTGTGGATCAGAGCCTTCGTTTAGGTAAAAATATGGGTAAAATGGGCATGAGAAAAGTCATTTCAGACACAGTTGAAGGTCAATTGATGTCCATGCCGGATAAAGGAACAAAACCGCAAAAAAAAGAGATCACGCTACAATATCTTGAGCAAAATGTTCATACCTCCAAATTTGCCCGTATTCTATTGACCTATCTTGCCCCTGCCAGGGATGACACGAAGTACGGTAAGGACATTGAAGACTTGCGCATGAACTTGCGGCATACCTTGGGTGCAACTAACGATAACCGCCATTATTCAATGTCAACTGAAGAACGGGATGACAGTTTCGAGGGGTCTCACATACCGCTGGAGGAAAACGATTTCATGGAATTATTTTTTACAGCTGGCTTTAAGGAATTTTTCTGATCTGCTAAGTAACACAATATATGCTGCCTTTTGAATCTTTAAATGAAATCCGCCAGTTAACCCAGGCACGTGAAAAACGCCGTAACGCTCAGGCAGAACAACTTTTTCAGGAAGCCTTAGAACAACTGGATATGTTTCTTAGCACACCCAGTCAACAACATCTGAATCAGCTTAGAAGCCTGATTTCAGAAACTTTACGACTGAAATCTACTCAGCCCAGGCCCTTGATCATGATCGCCTATCTGCTGCTTCTGGCAGGGAATCTGCGTCAGTCGATTCGCTTTCAGCAGTTGGCTGAATCACTGGCCCCAGATAGTGATGAAGTCCGACGAATGCGCGAGCTGATCCAAGATGCCGTTTCCAGTACTCCGATGAACATCCCTCAGTCAGAAGTTCAACAGACGAATACGGTTAATACACTAGAGGATAGTCACTATCTGTACGATCAGACAGAAGACCGCATTCGGGCTTGCATCAAAGGAATTATGCTACGTCCCCCATTGCCAGGGCCCAATCTAGATCCTGCAGATTGCCAGATGGTTCAAAGTCTCCTGACTGAGTTTGAAGAAGATCATGCCGAATTCGTCTCAAATCTGGAAAGTCTGGAAGCCGAATGGGATATCAGCGAACTAAAACGACTGTTACTGCCCATGGAAAAATTTTTGACCCGACTGAAAAAACAGAGGCATCTGTTTCGTCTCTTTCTTGAACTGGATCAGGCCATGCATCGGCAAATACAAAACGTTACAGTACTTCGACTTGAGTTGACAAACAACAAAAAGTCACCAGAAAGCCAGGCAATGGAACAGCTCTATGATGCCTGTGATGCTTTGGCAGATCAACTGGATCAGTTGGAAGAACAAGGTCTCCTGATCAGTCCATTTATGGAAAATTATAATTTACTGAAAACCGGCATTGAGGCTTTACAGGAAACTCTGGACGAAAGCTTTTCGGAGCAGCTCATCCATGAAAATGAACCTTGATTCCCGACAGCCCCCTTACGCATAACGAGTTTGTAGAAAAAGAGGCTTCCTTCGTTAGTGCTTTTTCTACAAACATCCAAAACTCTAAAATCTGTAGTTTCGGAGATTTTGAAGTTCCAAAGAAGTGGGCGTACTCTGTAAAGTGATCAAACCTTTGGAGAACGCCCAATGGAAATTATACCCGAATTTTTGAATCAGTTTGCCGGAAATTTCACACGTCCCGCTTTCAAGTATTTTGTACGCTTGATGAAAGGATTTTTAGAAGTGCCTGGGCCAAAAGCCATAACAGAGCTGAATCGTGAGAAGCCACCCCAAGAGCATTTCAGCTCTATCTACGATTTTCTAAACCGTTATGCTTGGCTTTCTCAAGACCTGGCAGACACACTTCTGAATTGGCTTTTGACAAAAGTTCAACCTGGCCAGCGCACCATTCTGGTTATTGATGAGATCTACCCTTTATGGGTACACCAAGAAGTTCAAGCCCCATGCCCAGCATATTGAAGGTCTCTGTTGGCATGCAGAGCATCATCGCCTGGTTCAAACCAAAGTGAAAACCGAATCAGGAGAAGAACTGAAGGCTACTGGCGTGGTGGGGCAAAAAGGCCATAGTTGGGTCGTGCTGGGTCTTTTGCATCATGTGAATCCTGGTCATTGGTGTTGTTTTCCTCTGCGGGCAGGGCTGTTTGTGCGCAAGAAATATTGCCCAGAACATTTTGAGGATAAACTTCAGATCGCCAGCAGGCTGATGAATAGCCTGAAACTCCCCGAGAACACTTTGCTCGTGGGGGATAACTTTTATGGCGCAGCGCGATTGGTGAATGAACTCTCTGAGGACGTTTTAAGCCATCTCAAGAATACTGCTGTGGCTTACCAGTATCCTGAACCGCCTTGCAATCAAGGACGGGGCCGCCCCAAAATTTACGGTGACAAAGTTCAACTCCTCACATATCTGGACAATCCTCAAAGCCTGAAAACCCATACCATGATCATTTATGGCCAGGAAAAAACCGTTGAAATGGCTTCCTTTGAAGGCTTACTCAGAGGGCATAAGCGACCTGTGAAAATTGTTTTGGTGAAAGGTATGCGCAAAGAACATTTCTTGCTGTTTACAACAGATCTGACCATGACCGATGAGCAAATGCTTGAGTATTATGCCGCCAGGTTTCAAATTGAGATCACTTTCAGAGAATTAAAACAAGACCTGGGAGCCTTTAATTACCGATTGAACTCCCAACTTGGCTTCAGCAGGTATTTACAGATTTCCTTTCTGGCTTATGCGCTGATCAAATACCTGGCGATTCAAGGCGAGATTCTCCCTCAAACGACAGATTGGTATACCCCTAAGGGGTTAGCTTCTCCGGCCAGGGTTCAACGGGTTCTATCCCAGCATTTTCAAGCCCAAAGAATTTTTCAGGGGGTACTTCAAAACGGTCTCCTCAACAAAAATACTTCATTGGAAGATTTCATGCGATATGTGGCTGTTTAATTCTCCGAAACAACAGGAAGCATAGTCAGATTAATGGACGTTGTTGGAAGACATTTAATCAAATTTTTCACTATAATTATATATTTTTCATCTAGTTCTAATTAATGAATTTAATTTAAATCTTTTTGAAGAAGGGCAAGAAAATTGTTCTATTTTTGCTTTTTTGAAATACTTTTCTGCAACTGAACAATTTCCCATAAAGCTATAAGTGGTAGCTATGTTTTTATATAAATCATTAAACTCTGGTTTTTCAGCTTCTACTTCAAGATAGAGCTTGAGTGATTCGGTGAACCTTTCTAATGCTCCATAGGTGGATGCCAAATTATTTTTGACTTCAACATAGTTGGGTTGTAAGGAAAGTGCTTGAGAATACTCGTTAACAGCATCTTGAAGTCTATTTTCTTTAAATGCAATATTCCCAAGTTCATACTTATTATAGGCCTCAAAAGAACGAGGACAATATGGGATATTTTTGTTGATTTTTGAATAATAGACTCCAGCATTATCACAATCACCTTGATAACTATAAATAAGACCTATATTTTCATATAAATATGGTAAATCTGGTTCTATTTTTTCAATTTCAATAAATAGTTTTAAGGCAGTTTCAAATTCACCAAGTGCTCCGAATGAGGATGCTATATTATATTTTGCGATAAGATTATCTGGTTTTAAATCAAGTGCTTTTTCAAAAGATACTTTGGCTTCTTTGAATTTTCGTTGACTAAATTCAAGTCTTCCTTGATTAAGCATTTCCTCTGATAACTGTTCGTTTGAGATTGGTGGTGGTACTGATGGTGTTACAGTAGGTACTGGTGAAGGCGTCATTGTAGACGAACAGTCTAGAGAACAAGCATCGTTCTCCCCGAATTTACATGCCTCTTTAAAATAGTCTTTTATTAAGTCTCTATTTTCCACACATCCCATTGGGGAATCCATATATGCATAGGCTCCAATAAGATATAAATATCCTGTTTTAAATGACGTTCTAATTGAGTTTTTAGATAAAATTGCAGCCTTAATAAAATCTGCTCCAGCTTCTTTATATTGTTTTAATTCAAGGTATACGCCAGCTCTACCTTCAAAGGCATCAAAATAATTACTATCTTGTTGTATTGCTCTTGTATACAAGACTAATGCATTTAAATTTTTTCCTGATTTTTCTTGTACTTTTGCTTCTTGTACAAAACTATCTGCTCCACAACCAAATAAACATAAAAGAATAAATATGTATAATGTTTTCAATTTAAATCACCACGTTTTCATACGTTAATATTCTAAATAAAAAATGCAATTAAGACTTATCTAAAAAACATAAAAAGCAAAAAAATATAGTTACTTTAATTTATTTTATCTAAAACCCATAATATACCAGTATTTGAGGACTAATTATTGGAATGAACTGAAAATCATCATACACAAAACCAGTTTTCACCTCAGCCGTTACACCCCAATGTGTTGAGGTGAACAGTAGATTCATCCCAATTCCAAATTGAGAAAAAATTGAAAATTCAAAATTTTCAGAATAAAATGGAATAGGAGACCCCATATTCATTAAAATTATTGGAGAAGTTGTTAAGTAAATCCTACTTTTTCTATCATATGATTGAAAATTCAAAAAAGAATATCTTAAATCAAAATTTAATACATGAATGAATAAATGAGTAGCCTGTGGATTTACGAGCTTGTACTGTGCAACTATTGAGAACTCTTTTTGAGAAAAAGGAATCAGGTATTCAAAAGAAGCTTGCACAAAAGGAATTATATAAATTGAGCCAATCCCAAATTCAACGCCAAAATTATGATCCCATTTGATTACTTCATTTGACAGAGTATTGTTTTCAACACTGGGTTCGGCAATTATTTGAGCCATTGCTTCAGACTGATAAATAATGAGAATAATGATAATAAATTGAATTATTAATTTTATTTTTTTTACAAATTTCTTATTCATTCCAAACCTCTTGCACCAGTCAAGTGAGTGCGTGTGTTGCAAGGCAAGCAGGAGCTCAAATGGGGCTCTTTTTCGCCTCACTGTGTTTTTTTTAAAACCAAAAATGAGCACCATAATTGGGTTTTACCCCTGCTTGTCCTTGCAACGAGTTTGCTCAATTACATTCAGTTCTTTGGCATCTTTTCCTTGAGCCAGGAGATACAGGGCAAAGTAATGTTCCCGAACACGGGGATGTTCTTCGTGAATCGCACAGCCTAACAGATCCGAAAGACTCTGTTTCCAATGTTCATGCTCTACTTTTAACATCTGAATCCTCCTTCCTCTCTGCTTCTACAATACTACTTTTGAGAGCTTTTTCAAGTTCTATTTTTGATTCAAATGACTCCATATCAATCCAAAATCAACATAGAGTCATATTTATTTTTAGAATAAATTCTATCATCCATTTTACCTTGGTCTAAATATCGTGATAGAGGCATCACGGCCATCACCAAGGCGAGCCTGCACCATGTGGTGAATCAAATTTGTCGCATCGTTTAAGTCATTAAACTCTTTCATAAAGGCATTTTGAGAAATGCCCTGAAACCCATGAGAATCATAAACAAAAAACCTATTATTTACACGGGTAATGGAAACAGTTGCTCCCCCTAAAACCAAACTTAAACCTAATTGATTCTGATTGTTAACATTGGCTGGACTTAACAAATCAAAAACCCGCTGCCCAATATCATTGTCATTATTGGCAATGGTTTCTGTTTGTCCCCTTACTAAACCAGCATTTGCCACCGCTTGTTCAGGAATTTCAACAGGATGAAATAAATGCATATCGTAACCTATGGCTTGAGCGCCTAGTCTCATTTGTTGGAATATCTGAGCACCGTTTGTCAAAGTCTGATTGAGTTCATTTGCTTGAGGATGATGGTCATTTCCGAGAGTAAATGCATAAGAGATACCTCGCATGGCCATGGCTGTACAAGCGGTCTGTCCATTTTGTTCTTGAAATTGACTTCTGTTGGCCTCGTATAATTGCCCTGGAGAATGATCAATCTGTGCTTGCTGAACTTGTAAGTTATTATAATCTTGGCTTTTAACTCCATGTAGAACAAATCCAGGTGGATACTCCATAAACTTAGCTAATTGCTCTAAAGTGGGAGCAGGTTCTTCCTGCGGATTCAATGCCCATCGATAAGCAACTCTTGCAGTGTCTATAAATTCTAATTGATTTTGAAAAATTTTACTGGTTTGATCTTTATGACTGCCTAAAGTATCAATCTCTAAGCCCGCTATGCATTCTAAAACACGTGTTTTGATAACATCGATTGAGACATTATCCCTAACCCCTGCCTCAATAACCTCAGCGGCTAAAGCTTGAGCTTGACGATAAGGGCTGTCAGCTGCTTTACCTGCTTGAGCGTAATTTTGCCCTAGTCGCTCCAATGCATTACGATCATTTCCTACACGATTCAATGCCTTATTGACATTGGACCAAGCATTTGCAATAGACGAATTGGTACGACCATCTCCTGGCCATAGATTTTTAGGATTGCTATTCATAATAAATAACACTCCTTTTAAAAGCTCATCGTGATCCTTTGATTCGCGAATGTCTTCAATTTTCAAATGCTTGGATACTTCAGCGAGGAGATTTGGGGGTGCTTTTTTTATTAAATTTTGCAATTGTTCTACAGAGCCTTTGGCCAATACTTTGCTGCCAATATCTCTGATATTATGCCAGGCCATAATATGGCGACGATGCTGGCCAGACTTTAATGGCATGAACGCCTGTGTATCTGTAGAAAATGCCGGACGCCCTTTTATTTGATCAGCATTCACACTTAAACTCCCCATGGAAGATGAACCTGGTTTACTCCCTCCCCCGATGAAACAGTATTTGAGAATCGCATAGTCCGTTTTCTTGATTTGATTATCAAGCTGGCATTGGACTAAAGACATGCCAAATAAAGTATCTAATGAATCATTTCTGCGATTGTTTTGAAAATTGAAGTTATAATTTACAGAGATGGCATGCAAGTTATTTCTGATATTGTCAAAACTGGCCTCATAATCTTCATCCCAACGATCATTCGCTTCTGCAATCACTTGAATACGAGTTAAATGTGCATCGCAAGCTTCCCGAAAATTACCATGCCGTGTCAACTGGCCAATAATAGTACCAATGCCATTTGAGTTATTATTTGTTGCAAATTGATCCACTAAGGCCATAGCAGATTCAATTTGGTTTGCTTCATTGATTAAGCGATTAGAGAGTTCAAGAGCAAAAGCAGATTGATTTTGATCGATCGCATGTTCACCGATATTCTGAACGAGTCCCCATTGATTTGCTTGGCCTAGAGCAGTGGTAATTGCACTGGCTTGGTTAAGATCACCACTTGAAATTAAATTTGTAGCGATATTACATGCCAATTGATATCTATTTGTTGGACCTTGTAAAGGACGGTTATCTTGCAATAATCGATTAACAACAGAATTAACCACAAAATCTCCGTCATTGTACTGAAGGTTTCGCTGAAGGGCATGATGAACAACAGTGGCTACTTCTCCCCAATTTTCTGACCTAATTAAATTCACTAAGCCAGCTGAAGCAGATTCTAAATTATTGCTGTTTATATTACCGATAACTTCATGAGCAGAATCTAAAGTCCCACTGTGTCCTTGCACCTGATCCAAATTCACCCCATTGGTTTCAGTCAGAATATTGCCTGAGTTTTCATCAATGGCGATGCGAGTGTCAAAGCCTTCAATATTCTTCACCTGTATGTCAGCTTTACCTAGCTCAATAGCCACTGCTTTCATAAAACCTGTTGAATGGCAGCTTTTGAGGCTCAGAGTGTCCAGAGTTTTTATCCCTGCATCCTTGAGAATCGAAACCAATTGCTGTGGTGTTTTGTTACCGATCAGATATTCTTTTTTACCTTGATCATTGGTTCGCTCAGCTCCATGTCCAACCACATTTAAAGTTCCCTTCTCGCCTGGAGGACAGTCCCGATCAAAGACCGAGCCAGCTTTTTTTGCACGAAGCGACTGTGCGCTGCGAATAACGGTATTATCCCAATAGCCATCGAGGTTCTCTAACTTCAACACAGCATTTTGCGAGACGGGAGTAAGTTTGGATTTTTGGGCCTGCAGCATTTCTGAACTGATGATAGTTCCACCCGATTTGGATGGAAGGGAAGACACTGTGGATGATGTATCACTAAATTCTTGTTGAATCACGGTGCTCTCCATCAAACTCTGCCCCTGTTCCAACAGTTGGGCCCCATCCCCATGCTCAATCCCCTGTTTGAGCTGTGCCCCCCCTTGGCTGGGGTTCACCGTCTCTGTTGACTTGCCAACCACACTTTGGCGTGCAGCCCCAAAGGATTCTTGGGTCTGAACAGGTTTTCTCGTTTCAGAAGCGGGCTCAGATGAAGCCGGTGGTGCAACTCTTGCTTCAGGTGGTGACGCAGGTATATAGGTCGGGCTGACAGGTCTTCCTATTGGGGTGGCCATAAATGTTTCCTCTCTTACGCAGATTTCAAGCGGTCGATCGTCTCTTCAAGCACATCCTGAAAGCGTTCCAATTGTTCAGTGTAACGCTGATAGGGTGACTGTAAGGGACTGATATTGATTCGTTTCGCATCCAGTTCATCCAGACGATCAGCCACACTGTCACAGTGATCCAAGAGCACCTGAAGGTTTTCTTCTAAGACTTCGATGTCATTGGGATCGTCTGTGGCTTGGGATTCAGCCATAATTTCATTGGTTAAATCCGTGTGTTTTTGAATATCTTGATGAATCTCAATAAACTGTTCAAAGAGCTGACTTAGGGAGATAATCCTTTGGAGAGCTTTATCAAGGGTGCTCAATTGCTGTCTTAAATCAGAGACTTCCATTTCTTGATCGAGAATCTGAAGTCGCTGATTAAATTCGTGTGTTTTATCCTGAAAGCGTTTCAGCTTTGATTGTAGCATTTCAAATTGCTGTGTATCAGGGGTCGGTTCCAATCCCAAAACCTCATCCGTCATTATCTGTCTCAGAAAGAGCATGATGGCAGCTTCAGTGCTGTCATAGAGGTCATCAAAATCTATCTCAGCAGAGGGCGTCTCTAGTTGAGGCAATTGAGATTCCTGAGTTTTTGGGGCCATTTTGGGCTGTACGACCTTCTGGGCCTGTTCTAAAAGTTCATTTCCCAACCCAGATCTTGGTTCCAGCTCTAATCCAGCTTTGAGATAGGGCAGGGCTTGCAGGGGCTGATTTATCAGCAGAAACAGAAAGCCCATGCCAAAATAATTGGCCGGATTTTTATAATTGGTTTGAATCCCTTTTACAAAGCAATCGGTTGCTTGCCTGAGTTTTGCTTTGTTGACAGGTTGCTTCATGGCCTCACGAATCAACTGGCGGCCTTGGGTGTACAGATCCTCTGACTGCTGATGACGCAGTTGGTCAGATTTTTGCAGTCCTTGTTTGGCTTGGGTCAGTGTCGCGAAGTCGAGCACCTTTGATTTCCTTTCTCTGAATTCCATACAAATTTATTATTTTTCAATAAAAAACATTAAATAATCAATTCAAATTTATTATTTATGAATCTATAAATTAAAATATCATTTTTTTCTTTATTAAGAATTCTTCTAACCAATGGTTTAATATCATTTGCTTGAATAAATATTATTTCAAATACTTCATCAGGAGTAGGTGAAAAATCATCATCAATCTCTAAGATAAATTCAAATTCTTGAAAGTCATCTTCATACCACCCTTCATTAACAGGTGAATCACTTAGGTTTTTTATGATTTTCATTTCACTTGAAGAATAATCTCCTGGAATAGAGCGTGCCAAACAATAATCACCACCTAAATAATCACTGTATCTGTCCTCAAATTGAATATTTAGTAATTTCTCTAATTCAAATTTTATTTCATCTAGTGATTTTCCATTAATTCCGTAAATATCTGACATATTACTATTTTACCCAATATACTATTTCTTTTAAATACATCAGCTGTGTTTTCATATAGAACAAATGAGACTTTTCTTCCAGAAGCAGATTCTCTTAATTTTGAATGAACCACATCAAGACCAAGTAATTTCATAGTTGAACTCCTTTCTAAATAAATTATGTATTATCAGTTGCCAAGACGATATTCTTCTTTTAAACCACTTGCATCAGTCAAGTGAGTGAGTTAGTTGCACGGCACAGGGCCTCAAATTTGGTTCTTTTTCATGCGCAATTATTAAATATGTCACTGTATACTTTTTCGCCTCACACGTATTATCCTTAGCCACCCAAAAGCTCATCATAATTGAGTTTCACACCTGCAAGTCATTTCAACAACGTACATGTGCTGCGAGTGGAACGAATCAGTACGATGTGCATGGTTGTGAGGCCAAGTCCTGATCTCAGTTTTTTGTATTTTAGAAGCCAACTAACGCTGTTCTATTCAGTTAGCCAAGGTGCTTCGTACAGATTCAGCATCTAACCAAACGCGAAAACCCGTTGTTTCAGCATTATCTATATAATCAAAACTCTCTGCAATAAAAGGATTACAATTTGCTGGTTTACTCCAGAAAGAACCTCCTTTTGCTAACTTATCTTGAGGATAAGGAACCGGATCATCAATCAAATACTTTTCTCCGTTTGGTTCTTCGTAAGTTGACTTGTAAGCAATAACGAGTTCGCTCACATTACCAATCATGTCGTATAAACCCCAAGCATTTGGTTGCAAAGAGCCAACTGTTGCCAGTTTATCAAAATGATCACTCTCAGATCTTGGCCAATATCTACCATTTTGTAAATAGTCTTTTATTTTTGCATCGGCATAATCAGCCCAACAGTTAGCATAATGCTTTAAATCAGAGATTGACGGCGCTTGTCTATGACCAGCAAGGGCTGCGTATTCCCATTCAGCTTCTGTTGGAAGACGATAGATTAATGGACCTGTATTTAATCGCTTAAAAAACGTTTCATTATATCTAGGTAACATATAATGAATAGGATAATTTGGCCCCAAATTGACAGGTTCAAATTCAATATAAGTACTTTCATAATCATTATTGTAAAAAGACGTATATCGATTGACTAGCTTATTCTGAGTTTCATTTAGTGTATCAACCCCTGCTTGGAACATCACCTTCTCCCATTGCTGCTGGGTCACTTCAGTGGTTTGCAAATAAAAAGGCTTATTAAAGCGTACCCAGTGCCAAGATGCACTTGGGGTATCTCCTCGATGGTAAGATCTCATCTGGTAAATACCAGGAGGTATTAACACAAAAGTCATACCGATTTCATTGGTATACTTTGCGGGTAATTCAGCAGCTAAAACAGAGTGAGAGAAGCTTAAGCTTAGCAAGGTCAGAATTGTTAATACGAATATTTTGTTCATCTGTGAATTAGGGCTGACTTAGTAATTGTAGGATATGTGGGCCAGTGTTATTTGTTGGAACATACATCTCTATCTTTATTTGATGCTCTCCTTTGCTTAACTTCAAAGCTTTGATTAAAGATTCTGGGGCTTGTACCTTGCCTTGTGCAAGGTTGATTCGGTGTTCTTTCCCATCGATTGTGATTTTGATGGCCCCAGTAAAACGCGCCTGATCAGGCTTTAAATAAGCATCAAATGAATCAAAGAGATTTCTCCAATCTGTGTGACCTTGTTCATCTGTAGTACCAAAACGAATATCAAAAGGTTGATCTGTTTCCAACTCATTTTTCACGGTCAATGAAATGTCATATTTTACGCCATATTGTCCGTAGCTTTTATCTGGTGGAACCAGCGTTGTTCCTTGATTTTCACCTAATTCATTTTTCGGTGGAACTGAATTTGGACTATTTGAAATCATTGGAATAATATCAGGTTCAGCATCTGTTCCTGCACGATTAAAAGGATTCATCAACAGACTGTAGTTCGCTTCAACACGTGAACCATTTAGAACTACTGTAGGAAGTTCGGCTATGGCCTCACTGTATTCTTTGACTCCAACCACCCGACCTAAAGGAATAACTGATTTCCAAAGTGCCTTTTTAATAATTTTATCTCCCTGTCCTTCAAGCACTTGAATGTTCATTTTAAGTTCAGCATTCCAATCATTCATACGATTTAGAATCTTATCACTTAAAGGGGCAAGGGGATTTTCTTCATTGACTCCCTTTAAAAGAGACTGAAATCGGGTTTTTAAACCATCAATTTCTTCTTGGGTAAAATTTGCCGTAGGTTTTATTTTTAACAATTGTGGCCAAAGATCTTTTTCCATAGCTCGAATAACCTGTGTAGGGTTTTGAAAATCAATCGAACCTTTTAGCTCATGTCGAATGCCATCATCACTGATATCTTCGACATAGCCGTGTTCATTGATTAACGCATCTAATTCTTTGCTTTGGGTTTCGCTTAAAGAATGTAAAACAGGTCGTTCTTCTTTAGAATTGCGTTGTGAAGCAGGTAAGAATAGAGATTCCATTTGTACTGATTCAGGTACGACTGGCAAGCCATTCCGAACACCAGTATAATCACTAGGGTAATCAGCAAGGGCTTCTATTTTATAAAAAGCGCGAAAATCTGTATCTCTCGAAGGTGAGAAACTGCGCAGTTCTAGAGCACCGCCTGATGGTATCAAAACATATTGATTCTTAAGTTGGTGATCATCATCTAGCATTCTTCGGGTTAGTTCATGATCCGACCTTCTGACATCTCCCGTCGGTGATTTCATGAGCGCCTGACCTGAAATAAAGCTTGAAATGCTTACGTATTTATTTTTATCCTCATCATCTAGTTTGTTAATAAAAGATCCGTTGACCTTTAATAGCATTGGTTGTGTTTGAGATGGATTTCTGACCACTAGGCTGTGCGTTGCATCATTTTCTCTCAATTTAGCTTTATTGGGCCCCTTGTTCCCATACACAAAGGCATTGGCTTTTCCTCCTTTCAGAGGGATATTGACTCTGCCTTGCAACCCAAATTTGGTATTTGATTCAGGGTTGTTGAATTCAGCCATGGCTGGGCCGCCAAATTTAACAGGTAAAGGAACTGGTTTTACATGTAGCGTTGTCTCCGGGCTTCTTTGAAAGGTCTCTATTCCTTGATTTAACAGAAATTCAAATTCTTTTTTCGTTGCAATTTTATCACCATTCAGAGACAGTTCTTCTACACTGATTTGCTTGTCCCCATCGCGATCTAAAACAGCAATTCGTGCTTGCTCGATTTTAGAGGGATTGAAAGTTACCAACTTTGGTTCTTTATCTGTTCCCACATTATATTTGAGAGAACCCCATGCTTTAATTTGAGACAAAGCCTCTTGGGAAAAAGTGACTTCAGTCGGCTCACTCTCGGCTTTTAATCGCTGCTGGGTTTGATTCTCTATAGACTGTTCTGTTGAATGCGTAGCATCAGGAGTTTTCGTTTCGACAGAGACCTGTTGATCTACTATTTTTTGAGGAGAAAGTTCCAACGGAAAACTCGCTGGAATTCCTATAGGTATGCCTGAAGATATGGACTGTACCATGAAAAAGACCTCTGCTTAGATAAATGCCCTTATTAAAATAATATACCCCGTTGAAAAAAATTTAAAACTAATTTCTTCTCACGTTTTTTAAACCACTTGCGCCAGTCAAGTGAGTGCATGTGTTGTAAGGCAAGCAGGGCCTCGAATCGGGCTCTTTTTCATGCGCTAAAATTTGAGTCATTGTATACTTTTTTCGCCTCACTGTGTTATTTTTTTAAGCCGAAAAAGCGCATCATAATTTGGCTCCACCCGTGCTTGACCTTACAACAACGCACATGTGCTGCGAGCATAGCGAAGTCAGTACGATGTGCATGGTTGACCAAAGTTTAACATCGGAAACTTAGAGTGATGGTTATCAATATTTATCACACAATCTTAGGCCTTTATCACTTGAAGTTTTATGACGCAATTAAATTAAAAAGATTATATAGAGTATTTCTTTGTGCTACGTCTTTACGAAAGTCTAAAAAAAACGGGCTTTTGATGCTGAGTTCAAAAGATTTTATGAAATCTTGTTGTGCTTCAACATTCCAGCTTTGCCAGAGTCTGGGGGCGAGAACAACGTTTTCCGAGTACATGGGAATCAAGTTGTTTAGATAATTTAATCTTTCTTGAGAGTCAAGCGATTTGAATTGTTCGAATACAGGATGGAAAGTACTACTATCATGCTTCAAGCATGATAATAATACATGTGTTTTCCCATCTTCAGGAAAAACATTTAAATAGATTTGTTTTGCAGATCGCGATTTAGCATTTGGTACATTAATTTGCTTACCGTTAAGATCAAATTCTAAATTGAACCCAGAGCAAACAGCAAATTCATGATAGTTATCTATAGAAAAACTGACAGTTTGAACGTGATCAAAACGTAGTTCTTTCAATGCCTTTGAAAATTTTTCGTAATAAAATTGTGCATCCTTTAAAGCAAATTGCATTCCTCTATAATATCCAACGTAATTTTCATCTTTTAGGATTGAGGGTTTTTTAGAGACCAAGAATTGAAAAAGTTTAATTTGCTCCAGTTTTTTATGATACTCATATGCAAAAGCTCTATATGTAAACAGAAAATTTTGTTGCTCAGAGCAATTGTAACTAAAGTTCTCAATTGGCGAAAAAGTCTTTGAATCGTGCTTTGAACAAAACCCAAAAAAGGTAGTAGCTGTTTTTCTGCCTTTTGCAGAAAGGTTGAAATTTAATACTGATTGATTCTCATCTTCAAAGGAAACAGTCATAATCTCTCCATTTTCAGATAGACGAGAAAGAATTTTGTTGTTTTGAATAGAGTGAGCCCTAATTATACCTTGGGAACAGTCACTTTTGTCTGGATGTATACACTGCTTAAGATTTGCATTCTTAAAATTTCTTTCAAAGTATTTATTTGTTTCAATTTTATTTTTTGGATTCGGTGGGGGTTCGAGTGAGTCTGGCCTATTTTTACAACAATCGTTGTAGTAACAGTTGCTTCCACAAGGACATTTCTCCAAATCTAATATTTTAGACATTTTGGGGGAGTTCCAATTACCACTCAATCTTTTCATATTAAATTTACCTAGCCTCCGGCTTGTCTTCCATGTCATCTAAAATAAATAAATGTGATCTAAAGAATAAAGTAACGTCAAGCATATTTTTTCGTTATCTATTCACAAAAATGCATTAATTATACTTAAATTATTATAAAATCTATATTAATTTGATTTTCCAACAATATCAATAAATGGTAGCACATCGTATTCTGCATCTTTTGTGATAGCAAAATTATATTGCGCCCCTTTATATTGATGCATATTAAGTATTAATCTATAAAACAACCCTAGGCACATTCTTATCTGATAAGATTGTTTTCTTTTTCTTGTTTCATTTTCACCAAGTAGTTTTGGATGTGCAGAGGCATTTCGTAATTCCACCCAAACTTTTTTATGTTCAGCCTCTATTACTTTTTTACTCTCTAAATAATCCAAAGCTTTCTTGGCATAAATATTTCCCCATCTATATACAAATTCACATAAAGATTTTTTGTGGCCCTCATTAATTTCGTTTAAGCTTGAGAGGGTGTCAACAATTTTTAATTTTTCTTTCTCAAAATCACTGTCTTGAGACAAACGTTTTATTGCAGGGATATAAACATCGTTCAGTAACCCTTCAACGGCCACTGACAAAGTCAGCATTGCAACACTTGGTTCAACGGCTTGAAATGAATGCCAAACTCTTTTCCATTGCGAGTACGCACTTGTAAATATACTTTTGTTTACTAATATATTTTTAAAAATGTTTTCAAGCAGTTCAAAATGAAGATTATCAAGAGGGGTGTTTTCTTCATCATGCACATGTGAATACAAAGGTGGGGATACTGATTTATGAGAAAGATTTTCATTAACACTTCGAACAATAGTTTGCATGTTATTTTTTTTTGTTTTCCTTAAAAGATAAGGTTGAGGAAATGAGCCCGAGGAAAAACCGATATAAAAAATTACTGCGTCTAAAAGTTCGTCATGACTAAACTTAGCACTAGAAATTGTTACTTCAGTGTAGTTATCATGATTAATCAAATTAAAGCTAAAATTTTCATTTTCCAGGATAGTCTGGTTCCAACTAAACGACGAACTCCCTAAGGTAGACTCGATCTTATTATTCTTGTTGAATGGAATATCGCAACACTCTTTAAATTCAAAATAGATAGAGTTAGCATCCTCATTTCTAGAAAATTCATTAATCACGATGTTGTTAAACCCAATTCTGTAGAGAGTTGGGCAGCTAAAAATATTTTGAAAGCTAGGCTTAACAATTATGTTTTCAGATGTTATTTCTACTCCACCAATTATCTTTGCTTTAAATTTAACAATTTGTTTTTCATCAAAGCGGTCTAAAGGTATTATCTCACTAAAAATCACTTGTTTTCTTGACTTCATGCACACAAAATCAAGAAATAATAATCCTTGTTGATTGGACTTAATAATTCCATGCCCCTCAAAACGATGTCCATCAGCACAATCTTGCCAGATAACTACATCATAACAATTCCATTCAAAGGTATGGTCTCTAATGCTTTCATAATGACTAGGAGGAAGTTTCATCGCTATGAATCCTTAATTAGATTTATTGTACACCCCGCTTGATCTGCACAGCAAAGCAAGTTAGGCTGAATTGGGTTGTTAGCAGACAGGATGGGAAAATCACCATAAAATATATCTACCTTTGAAAAGGGGTAAATTCTCTGTTATTCTTAAAAATTCTAAAATATTATTAATTATTGGTAATTTTTATTTTTTTTATACAAAAGATAAAAATATGCTGATTCAATATTTTTAATCAAAGATTCGAGTTCATTTTTTGAAAAAAATGTTTTCTTGTTTTTGATTTTAAGATACCATTTATAATCTGTTTTAGAGGAAGAGTAGAAACCAAACGTTAATCCATCGAGAGTTATATATTCATACTCAATATATGGAACACTTAATTCCACCTCAAATGGTAAGTCTTTCATTCGTTTAATAATTGACACTAGATCTTCAAGTTCATTGAAATCTATATAAGCTATTATTTCTGGATTTATTGTTTGCTTTGAGAAGTATTCAATTCTTAATCCTGAATTAATGTTATTTTTTGATGGTTGTTTAACTATTAAAGATTTTAATTGTATTTTTTCTCCAAAAATAGATGTAGTAGATTCTGTTGTTGAATGGTATTCTTTGATTAAAAATATATTATGTTGACTAACCATTCGTCCAATTTCTGTAACTAGATTATGATCTTCAATTTCATTTGAAAACACGGGACTAGATCTAAAAATTTGGGCAGCAAATAGAATACAAAAAATAATAATTGATTTTTTAGGCATCAATGACTATACACCCCTTTTTCTTTTAATTAATTTCTAATCTCTCCTGAAATTAAAAATTGATAACTGTTAGTTGTATAATAAAACTTTTCTTCAGATTGCTTAGATATCTCTGCTTAATCATAAAGTAAAAAAATTAAATTGAAGTGAACTGTTGAATAAATCGTATATTTAATTGTATTTATATAATTTTAGAATCCCTACTAAGAATTTCGATGGCCTCAGAATATTCTTTTTTTTGGAGCCAATCAGGATTACTTTCTTTAATCTTATTCCAGATACGAATATCTTCATAGGTGCGAATGCCATGTTTAACATTATTAAAAAAGTAGTCCTCATAGCCATTTTCTATCCATGCTTTAGCAATTTCCACTGCTTTAGGTATTTTTTCTTCTGATTTTGTTGCAGTAGCAAGAATGAAGTCCATTGAAATATCTAAACCATCACTTTTTTTAGCCGGTCTAGGTATATTAAGTTCACCATTTATGACTGGTGAAACAGTTTCATGTCTTTGATTACTCCATTCGATACGGATATTATCAGGAACTTGTTCAGAAAATAGGATACCAACTGTTCCCCATGAAGCATTAATAGAACCAGGCTTACTATGTGGAGACTCAGCCCGCCAGAGGGAGTGAGCTTCTTTCAATAAAGAATCAGTGTCATTAATGGGAGTTTTACATGGTACTAATATAGCAGAGCCTTCTTCAGATTCTGTAGGAGAGCAAAAAAAGGTCATAGTAAATGTATTCCCACGAGAGCTGGATTTACGACCGTAATAAATCGGAGCCTTAACTAAAATAGCTCGATTCATTTCTAAATTTGATTCTCGCCAACTTATTCTATTTCTTTTTTTAGTATCCCAGAATAGTGAACCAATTATCAAAATTCCAGCATGCATAATATTTTTAAAATCCTCATTAAATCTAGTCTATATTTTTATTGCACGAATTTTTTCCATAATTTATAGCAAGGTAACCATTTTTCTTGGAATTCCATTGTAGTAAATAACTTCTACATATATTAGAATCAACTCTCATGTCTAAATGTATTGATGTCAATGTCTTAAATGATATACCATGAACAGTCGCATCAGATTCAGCATCACCAGGAGTGTGTAAGACACCAAATCCAGTTTCATTATCATATACATCAAAAACTTTACCATTTTTTACATTGATGACATATATTAACAATGCTCCTTCATCAAATCCAGACATTACTACAACATCACCTTGTCGAGCGTGCGACGTATAATCAAAACTTCCACAGCATACACTAGATTTGATCTTGTTTAATCTTGTTACATATGGTTTTAAATAATCTGGGGGACTAGGGTAATTTTGGGCTAAAGTCAACATATTAATATTTAAAACAAAATAAAAAATAACGCAGAAAAAAATAATTTTATTGGATTCTATATCATTTTTTTGTTTAAACATAACTAAATCTCTTTATTCAGTTTTCTAAAAAATGTCTTGCGTCAGTCAAGACGATGCGGTGTTGCCCTGTGTGCCACACCTTTTAATTATAAACCTCTTCTTTCAAAAGTCCAGAAAGGCAGAAAACTAAATTTGTATACATCAAAATTCGATATTGCATACTACCTCAAATCGTGTTATGATAAGGGTGTGATCCGTGTGGCACATCGGGGCAACAATTAAAATCACTCGCAGAGCGAAGCGGTGTCGAGTGGATTTTGCGAGTTGGACAAACAGGATTTCACGTTAAAATCATTCTATAATATAGCTACAGGATTAAGTGAAACTCTACCTATCACAAGATTAATCTCCTAGCAATACCCAGGCACCTCTTCTTATTGCAGCAGGCCCATGATAACGGCCAATAATTTGAGGGATCAAACCGCTGTGTTGCCCTTTTATATCTTGGATTTCACTAGAACTATATTCTACTAACCCCATGCCAATTCTCTTTCTGTCTATGTCAAACAAATGAACCACTTCCCCCTCTGAAAAATCACCAATTACAGATAAAATGCCTACTGGCAACAAATTTACAGAAGGCCTGTCTTTCATGGCTTTAATTGCCCCTTTGTCAACTACAAGGCCGACACCTTGCGTAGCTTTTCTTGAGAGTTCTGATGCTAAATTACCCCATCTTCCTGCGAACTCATAATTTTTTCTAAGGTAGGAAAGATCTTTTCTCGATTTATCAGCTTGAGTCCATTTTTTCAATTCAGTTTTGAGTTGGTTGTCACAAGTTATTTTTTCGAGAAATGACCAGCTAGACTCTGAAATTTCTCCAAATTTTTTGTGTAAGGAGATAACATTTTCCCCACTAAAAAACTCATCTGGAAAGCTTGGTCTAATTTCACTTGCCGATTCGAGAACATACACTATGTTATCAATATGAAACGACCCTGAATATAGTTTGATTTTGATCGCATTCCAATCCAATACTTCGCTAAAAGCTTTTGGGTTGACCCCTTGGACGCTTGCCTTTTTCACAATTAGGTGAATTGCAGAGCCAATAAGTCCTGTTTTATCTGAAGACTCTAAAATATTTTTTAATAACTGATATGGCTCGACAAGGAGGTCTAGAAGAAAGATAAAATTGGTATTTCCTGTCCTTGCATAGGTTGAAATTAACATGTCGCCAATTTTGACAATTTGATGTCCAGACGCACCACTTTTAAGTAGGCCTTGAACCAAAATTCGTAATAAAACAATTGAAAAAGATGTGTGTTTTACGGCATGTCTAACAATTGAACTAGCAACTTCATTAGGCTGAGATTTTAATACTTCATCAAAAAAAATAGATGCCAAATCCAATACTATTGGGTCTTTCAGACTCGCTTCAACAAACGCTTCTTCATATACTGGATGTGAAAACCGTAGATTTGTATGCCCTGATCCATATTGTTCAATTCTGTATTGTAATTGTTTTCTCATCTCTTCCATAAATGTCCGAGTAGAGACTTTAAATCTAGCATTAATTTCAGGTAATAATTTATCATGGACAGTCACTAGTTTGGATTGAGATTTCCCACCCCAAAGAAAGATTATCAACAAGAATAATTTTTCAGAGATACTCAGAGCTGAGAACTCTTGTGCAAAAACACGAGCACTTTCAGTCCGTCTTTGCTGAATTAATGTATCTAATTCGCTTTCAGTGTTAATATGATCGGAAGCATTAACCAAATGCTTTATTGACAGTGGCGTTGGCAGTAAGTTGTCTTGGATTGCTCTATAGACAAGGCTTAAAGCGTCAGGATTATCAAACCAATCACAACGATTGACAGCTAGGTTATTCAGAATGGTTTTTAAAGATTCATGAGAGTAAGAAGGCTTTACTATACTCATTTCTTCTTTGAATTTTAACAATTCACTATTAGACAGGCTTTCTCTAATAAACTGCTCAAAAACTTCTTTCCTAGAAGTAACAATTACTAATGAATCTAGGTGTTCAAGTTTTTCAATTAATGGATTAAAAACTTGATATAAAGCTTCTCTGCGTTCGAAGCTAGTGCGACCGAATGGATCTTCAAAATAAATAACTTGTCGATTTTTAGGCTGGAACTCATTGAGAGTTTTTCTTTGGGCTTCCCTTTCTTCTCTCTCAAGTCCTGTATACCAGGCAGGCTCATAACCTTTACTGTAAAATTCGCTCAGTATTTTAACTGCTGTGTAGGTTTTTCCAATTCCTGGGTCACCTATAATAAACACAATTTTTGATTTAATAAGCTTTTGGACAATAGAATCAAACTCTTTTGGCTTAACAAAAAAATCATCAATTTTTTCGTACTTCTCATCTGAGTGACCAATTTTTTGCATGAACTTAAAGTGAGATGTGGCCTGATGAGAGTCCATTTTGATTTTAGTAACATTTGGAGGCCTTCCAACAACACGAGGGATTATGGGTCTCTTCATCTCCAGATCTAATGTGAAAACCAAAAGGTTAGAGTCAGAAGAAGTAAGTGAGCAAATCTTTGTTGTTGGCTTTCCATCGCTAAAGCCTGCAGATTGTAATTTACTTACATAAGAATTATCCATTAAAGCAAAACATGCTGATTGCCCATCAGCAGCATCTGCGCACAGCATGTTCGCATACATTATGTAAACACCGCTTTCGCTTTCTCTGCAGTCAATATCCATCCTATTATAATACTCTGCTGAATCCTCTTGAAAAGCGGGCACACAGATTAAATCTATTTCATTAGAAAGAATTAAACGTCTAGTCTCAGGTTTAAGGTAATCAGAACAAATAAGCACTGCAAAATTGCCTATCCTTGTGTTTCTGAACAGTAGAATTTCTTCACCTTCAGTTAGACCCTCACCTTCAATAGGTGAATATTCACCATGTGCTGGAGCTAATTTATGGGTAAAGTAAACATTACCCGCAATAATAACAGGTGATCTGGAGATAACGCCTTTTGAAGTTTTATAATAGTGGCTACCAGCCACAACAATTGAACCTGTGTCAAGTGACCAGTTTTGTAAGAGCCTTACTTGCTCTTGAGGAACGGATAGTTCTGGAAGAATTAATAGGTCTACTAGATGCTGTTTTGCTTTGATTATTACGTTCTGTAGCCAATCTTCAAAATGGATCAAATTGATTGGGTAATAGAGGCCCTTATCCTCCTTCCAATTGCTCATGGTAGTATTCCCTTGAGCAATTAATACACGAATTTGTTTTGGTCTAATACTCGATAAATCTTTGCTGCTAATTTTACTGGCAAAATCAATCATTGGGTTTTGCTCTGATAATGAAATTGTGTAAACAAATTAGATACATGATCATAATAAAACTGTTTAAAATAATATCTTGCCCCGGTCAAGATCATGCCAGTGTTGACCTGCCCTGACGGGATATCATCTTTAAGAAAATGTTTCATTTCTGCCTCGCTATAAGATTTTGGGCCCGTTAGGGTCTGGTCGGGTAAGAGTAGCCCGGTTGCCCGGGCACCCTCCCCTAAGAATGGTACGTGAAAGTTTCCCTTCATACCGTTCAAGCCTTTACAAACCCGTAGGCGGTAGCGCTTCACAGCGACACCTTCACAATATGAATCTGGAGTTTTCTTACCTCAAGGGCAGAGGATGCACACGATACCGAAGTAACGTTCATTTGCTTTTCCTCCCTCAAAAACCTTCCTATTCTTCTCGTGACGAAAGACCTGGTAGAAGTCTGCTCACTTTCGTGCGGGATCATGTTTCAATCCCTATCTGGCTCATTACAAACCAGCCTTCGCTTTTTCTACCTTCCCCTGCCCGCAGCACTATCGGCTTACCTTGCGATAAACTTTCCCAAAGGGAGCGCTACGGGTTTACCAAGTTCCGCATAAATAACACGGTGGGTTAGGCGCTCTGTTTCGACCGGAGAGACGACAGTCAAGATCTATATCCAAAGTTCACATATGTTCGCCATGCTTTGCTGTCGGTATCCGTAAAACCTACGGTCAACAGTTTCCGCACCACCAAGCCTATGCAACCTAATTCTGGCAAACAACAAGAAAACCCCACCCAAAAAACAACTATCCAAGCCCCTTCAAAGCCATTTCTGACTGGTGCAAAGAATAGCGATCAAAACTATTTAATTAGTTTACAATTTCGTTGAATAACAATCAAGATCCCCATATATTTAACAAAATAAAGACATTGTTACAAAAACAGCTCTCAAACTTAATTCTTGTTAAATTGTCATAATTTCGTTATATTTCAATATCTGGGCAAACGAAAACGCGAAGCTGAATTAAATCAAGCTTCGCGTCGTTTTCGAACTCAATAGGCTGAGCGTTTAGCCCTGGCTGGAATAACTCAAGCCTGTAATTTTAAACAGAAACGCATAGATATCTGACATTTCTTCAAGCGTTTTGCTCAGGGGTTTGCCCCGCCCATGGCCAGCATCGGTATCCACTCTTAAGAGCACCAGATTGTGGCCATGCGAAGCATGTTGCAACGTCGCAGCAAATTTCTTGGCATGCGAAGGCACCACCCGATCATCGTGATCGGCACTGGTGATCAGCACGGGTGGGTAAATCACACCCCCTTTCACATTGTGCAGGGGCGAATAGGCATAGAGAAAATTAAAATCTTCCACACGGGCTTCGGCATTGCCATAATCGGTCACCCAATAGCGGCCAATGGTAAAGCGGTGGTAGCGCAGCATATCCAAAACAGGCACCTGACAAACCACTGCGCCAAAGAGGTCTGGGCGTTGCAGCATGCAGGCCCCAACCAGCAGACCGCCATTGCTGCCGCCGCGAATTGCCAATTTTTGGGGCGAGGTATAGTTATTGGCAATCAGCCACTCGCCCGCCGAGATAAAATCGTCAAAGACATTCTGTTTGCGCTCAAGGGTTCCGGCCTTATACCATTCCACCCCATATTCAAAGCCACCACGCGTATTGACCTGGCAATAAATGCCGCCCTGTTCCAACCAGGGCAGCAGGGTGGCCGTAAACTGGGGGGTGAGAGATTGGCGAAAACCGCCATAGCCATACATCAAAACCGGGGTCTCACCCGTGGGGGTAAAGTCTTTGCGATGCACCAAAAACATCGGCACCCGAGTGCCATCGGGGCTGGTCGCAAATTCCTGATGCACCACATAGTCTTCGGCCTGAAAACCCGCCACCTGGATATGCTCATGCAGGTCAATCAAATCATGGGCCTGCATTTGGTAACTGTAGGTGCGGGTGGGGAAGAGAAACGAGGTAAAGCCAAAGAACAGCTCATTCTGGTAACGGCGGCCATTCAATTCACTCACGGCCCCCAGCGTGGGCAGGGGGATATCGTCCTGGTAGGTGCCCTCAAGATCATAAATACGCAGCTTGTGATGCGCGTGATGCTGATAAACCGCCACAAAACGGTTGCCTGCAAGGGTCACATTGACCAGAATATCTTCATGTTCGGGAATAATCTCCAGCCAGTGCTCGGGGTCGGGCTTTTTGAGCTGAATGCCCACCAAACGGCCATGGGGGGCCTGGTGATCGGTAAAGAAATAAAAGGTATCGCCCTCATTGCCCACAAACTGGTAATGGGCATCGGCCTGATCGAGCAGCCGAATAAAGCCTGCGCGGGAATTTTCGGGGCGGTAATAAATCCGGTTGCGGCGGTCAGTCCCCAAAAAGACGGTGAGCAAAAGATATTGGCCATCTTCTGTCATCGTCGGCCAAAAATCCAGGTCTTTGTCATCGGGGCGTTCATAGACCAAGATATCGTCATCCTGAACCGTGCCCAGCTCATGCCAATAGACGGCATTGTAATAGCTCAAATCGGCGTCCTGAACCGTGCCGGGATCGGGGTAGCGGTTATAATAAAAACCCGTATTTTCGTGGTTCCAGGCGATGCCTGCAAACTTGGTATGCATCAGCACTTCATGCGAATCTTGGCCGGTTTTCACATCCCGGATGCGAATTTCCTGCCAGTCTGAGCCCCGGTGAGACAGACTATACGCCAGTTGATTGCCATCCCAGCTGGGGGTGGTGCTCATGACTGAAACGGTGCCTTCTTTGCTGAAGGCATTGGGGTTGAGCAAAACCTTGGGTTCTGAGGTAAAGCGGGTGGTGGTATACAGCACCGGCTGGTTTTTCAGCCCTTCGTGTTTCCAGAAAAAATAGTGATCACCCGCTTTTTCAGGTGCCGACCAGCGATCATAATCGCAGACTTCTTTCAAGCGGGAAAGAATCTGACCGCGTACAGGGGAATCCACAAAGGCCCGCGTCAACTGGTTTTGCTCATCGGTCCAGGCCCGTGATTCGGGCGTGGCAGGGTTTTCTAACCAGCGGTAGGGGTCGGCGACGGACGTGCCATGGTAATCTTCGACAATTTCTTCGCGTTTGGCCTCAGGATAGGTGAACGATTGCTGTTCCTGGCTCATTTTTACCTCTTGGGAGTCTGGTTGGGGAACCAGAGTTGAATTTAGCGGTATGATAACATACCCCAGTTCTGGCTGAGGTCAGTCTTCTAAGCGCAGGCAAAGATGCACCCGTTCGCTTTCAGAAAAATGGATTAAGCTTTAAATTTTTATTTAATCACACAAGTGTGCTCAAAATTCATAAGATAAGCTTGAAATATGTTCCAAAAGCCAGGAGTTCAGTCATGGTCAATCCTATCGAGCAATCCTCACCCTTGCCCTTTCCCTTTGCGAATCAGCCTGAAAATATCTGTCGGCCCGAACCCGAAAAACTGATCTGTGAAGCCGAGCCCAGCCTGGACCTCACTGAAAGACGTTTTCCCCAAGCAGCCAATAGCGGCAAAGCCCAGCCCCAGGTCGATTTTGCCCAACTCAATGCCCAAGCAGATTTGGAATTGGAACTCACCGACAGCAATGGCGTATTAAAAACGGGCAAAGAAGATATTCACGGGCAATTGAGTGGAGAAATCATCCTGAATGGCGATCTGCTCAATCAGAATTTTGATGCCCTCAAGAAATCTGTCTCCTCGGCCCAAATGAAAAGCCTGTCCTTTGACCCCGATGATCGGGCCTATGTGATTGGCATGAAAGCCAAAACCCTGAAAGGCCTGCTCTGGGATAATTTTGAAATTCGACTCAAGGCCACCCCAGCGGGCCAGCTCTATTTGGATGTCGATGAGAATTGGTTTCCCAATTCCTCAATTCTGAGCCGCCTGCGCGACGGCATCAAACAAGCACTGAACAGCCATTTGAACCAAAAATTAGACGCCCTGGAGATCGAGCTGGAGACCCGGCGCGATGGGGACAAGCTCTATCTCACCCCTGCGATTAAGAAATTGAAGTTTCCCCTGGATGCCGACCATGCCCTGCGTTTTAAAGAAATACAAAATGCCATCGGGCGCTTCTCGATTGATCCCAAAGGCCATTTGCATCTGCGCTTTGACAAGCTTGAACTCACAGGCAGCACCGATCCCCAGGCGGCCAGAGGCCCTGCGCAGAGCACACCCGATGCGCTCAAACTGAAGCTCGAAGCCCGCAGCTACAAAGACAAGCACCATGAAATGAATCTCAAAGGCAAAATACTTCTGGATATCGACGCCCAAGAGGCGCAAAAGATCAAAATGGGCGGCGAAACCCTCAGCAAACGGGTCAGCCAAACGGGCCTGGAAGCCGATCTGGATTCGACGATCAGCATTTCAGCAGCGGGCAAAGTCAATGCCCAGGCCCAAAACCATTGGCAGCTCAAGAATACCGTCATAGAAGGCAAAACCTACCAAATCGAAGCTGAAAAAATTGAGGTCAGCCTGGATACCCAATCGGGTTTGAGCCTTGAGGTCAAAACCCATTCTCCCACCCAGACCTTTCGCCCCCAGCTCAGCCAGAATACCGTCGAGCCCTTGATTGATGGGCCAAATTACCATGAGGAAATGAAGTCTGCGATTGCAGGTGCCCAAGAGAGCATTGAAATTGAATCTTTTCTCTATTACGACGAACCCAGTACCCGCGATCTGGCGCGCCAACTGCTGCTCAAAGCGGCAGGGCTGAAACCGGGCAAATCCCGTCTGGTCTATGATCCCCTGGCCACCCAAGGGCTGCCCGTGCATATCCTGGTCAATCACCGGCTGACACAAACGGGCTTTGAAAGTGTGAAAAAAATCTTTGCAGAAACCCAGGCCCAGCTCAGCCAGGAAATTCAAACTCTGCCCATTTCTGATGCCGCCAAAGCCGATTATCTCAAGCGGATGCAAACCCACCTGAAATTGGGGGCGCTGACCGACGGCGTGGCCAAGGCCGATCACCGCAAACTGCTCTTGATTGATGGCAAAACCGGCTATACCGGGGGCATCAACCTGGGGGATCATTTTCTCAAGCCCGACAGCTACCACGATATCATGCTCAAGGTGACGGGCCCGGCAGTGGGCGAAATGCGGGCCCAATACGCCGCCAATTGGCAGGATTTTACGGGCAAGCCCGCCGAGCTGCGCTTGAAAAGCAAAAGCGAGCTTGAAAAAGCTGCGCGGCAGCATGCCCATAGCACCCAGCAAAATTTGGTCTCTTCAGGCATTGTCACCACCGATGACAGCAGCAACCAAATTGAAGCCGCCCTGCTCGATGCGATTGGCCACGCCAAAAAAGAGATCAATATCGAGCACGCCTATTTCTACCACCCAGCCGTGCTTCAGGCCTTAAAGAATGCAGTCTCCCGTGGCGTTACTGTCAAGATCACCGTGCCCGACAAAAGCGATGAGGATCTTTACAATATCATCAACGCGGATATGATCCGCCAATTGATGGAGACCGCTCAAAAAACAGGCAAGGGCAAGGTTCAGGCCTGGCTGTATACCGGCACGCCGGGGAAATACAGCCACATGGCACATACCAAGGCCCTCTCTGTCGATGGCGAAACCGCCGTGATCGGTTCCGCCAATTTGATTCCCCGTTCGCTCAATTCTCCCTTTCGCAAGGTGCTGCCCGATGGCAGCCGCCAGAATATTCTCTTCAATGAAGAGATGAGCCTTTACCTGCACGATGCCCAAAAGGTGAAGGAATTGGATCAGAAGCTGTTTGAATTTGACCGCAACCAGAAATCCAAACCCTTTTCCTATGCCGAGGTCTTGAAGCGGATTCAGGATCTTGGCGGAGAAAAGGTTTTGCAGCAGGAAAAACTCAAGGCCAATCTGAGCTAAACCTCAAGTCGCTGTTTTTGTACAGGTGCCAGCAAGGCCAGGGCCGATTCTCGGGTCAGGGGGTCTGAAAACCTGAAAACGCCCCGATCGAAGAGGTAGTGAAGCAAGGAACTGTAAAAGGCCAAGGCCCCAAAGATCAAGAGCCAGACCGAATCTTGAAAGGCCTGTAAAAAATACGGAACCGTGAGTACATTTGGATCAAAATTGTGAAGCAGATAGAGATCGGCTTCCAAAAACGGGGTCAGCAGCAGCGAAAGACCCACCCATACCAGCAGCGGCCCCCATGCCCAGTGGTTAACCCGGTTCCAGACCCGGTACCAGGCCCCCGCAGGCACCTGCTGAGACTGGGCCGCCATATAGCGCGTCAGGCCCAGAGACACGCTCCAATGTTGAATTTGGGCCACAGCGAAATACAGCAAAGGCCCCAAATAGAGCGAAACCAGTGTCATAAAGCAGAGCGAAGAAACATAGAGCATGCGCGGCAGCCCCTGGTTTTCACGCCGATACCGTTTGAGTACTCCTGCCCAGACCAGGCAGAGTAAGAGGCTGAAACCGAGCTTGATTCCCAGCAAATAGGCCGCAGGCAGGCTGAATTTTAAACCGGGCAGAAAAGGCATCACCGTGGCCAGTTCGCCCTGAAAAAAATCAAGGCAGAAGCTTAAAAGCCCTGAAACCCCCATGCACAGCCACCAATCCATGCGCAAAAGCCCCTGATTTTTTTGGCCATGGGGCAAGCGGCCCCGGTAAACCGCCAAAACCCCGTAATGCTGCACAGCGAAATGGTAGAGCGAAAAGAAATAATCGGCAAGCCCCAGCAACAGAAAGCGTTGAAAAACGCTCAGGGGAATCAGCGCTTCGGGGGCCAAGAGATAGGCCCCCAAAGCCAGCAAAATTCCAAGCGGGGCATAGATAAAATAGCCACGCCGGGCCTGAAGCACCCGCTGGTATTCGCCCACACAGAAACCGAGGTAAAGGCTGGAAAAGCGGTGGGCAATCCAAAAACAGAGCGTCACCCCAATTAAAAAGGGCTTGGCAAAATGCTGCGGAAGGGCCAGCAGGAGCAAGGGAATCCAAAATCCTGAAAGCAGCCAAAAACCATCCCAGCCAGGAGAATGAACCCAGGGTGTGTTTTGCACTGGCATTCGCACCCTCCCTTTTTGCAAGATTTTCAAGCCGTGCTGGGTTCAGTTTAAACCGATTGGCAACAAACCAACAGGCTCAAAGCTTCACTCCCAGTGAAATTGAAAGCGCCGCGTGACAGCTCCCCTCAATGCCAGCCCCCAGAAGCTGGAAGCCTTCAGCAAATCTCACAAGCTGGAAAGCCCCTCAAATGCCTCTGCTGAGCGCTTTGCTGCCCTGAACAGCTCCTCTCCATTTAATTTTTTGAATAACTCATTCGCTTCTGAAAGAAATTAACGTAAAATACGGTAGAAATAGTTTGTTCTTTTTGAGCCCACCTCAGGAGTGAATAAAGCTGATGCAGCTTCCCAGCCCACTTTTGGAGCGGCCTTCGCCCCAATTGATCTTCTCCAGCGAATCGCTTGGTTTGGAATCCAAGCTTTTTGACAGGGCCCCCCTGTATTTGGGGCCGGCTCAACACGGTGGGGCCGGCTTTTTGCGCGTTCCCCCCTGGGCCTCGCACTGTTACCTCAGTGCCAGCCCCCAGAGCCCCCAAGCGCAAGTGCTTTCCAATCTCTGTCTGCATTGGCAGGCAGATATCCTCAACAGCCCCCACCCCGACGGGTTTTTGCCCTTCAGTAAATCGATCCGCTGCAAAAGTCACAATGCAGTGTATGCGGCAGAAGCCGGTAAATTACTCAATCCCCAGCTCTTTCACCAGACCTGTGATCACCATTTGCCTGAAATTCAGCATTTGGAATGGCAGGGCTACCTCTTCAGTCTGCCCCAATGGCAGGGCCTGAATTCAAGTTTTGATCTCAAGCGAGAACTGGAACGGGTGCAACAGGAAACAGGCGATTTGTTTTCAAGCCAAGGCTACCGCCTGATAAAAACCATCAGCATGGAACAGGCCGGCCATTGGGCCCTGTTTATGATCAACTACCTCGACTTAATGCATGTCGACCCGGCCCATGCCGAAACCCTGGCCCAGCTCTGCTCCTGCGATTGGGTTCAATCCTATCCAGGCCTGGAGTTTACCCAGAACCTGCAGGCCCCCGAACGCTGGAGCACGGTACAGCAGGTGGGCTGGAAAAAGACCTGGGGCGAAGGCGACGGCAGCGGCTGGAATGATCCCGACAACCCCCTCAGAGGCAAAGCGGCCTTTCAGACCTGGGGCAAAATCTACCGTGAAATCAAAGGGGATCCCCCCCTGGGTTCGGTTTGGGCCACGGTTTTCCCCCAGCTGATGTTTGAGTGGTATCCCGGTGTGATTGTCATGTCGCAGGTTTTCCCCCATGCGAAAGATCCCACCCGCTGCCAGGTCTACCATGATTTTTATTACGACGAAGATCTCTTGGCCCATCCTGACTTTATTGCGGTTCAACAGGTGGCCTTTCATACCACTGGGGATGAAGACGAAGAGATGGTCGGCAGCATGTCGCGCAATCTCTACCGCCTCAGCCGCCAGGGCTGGGATCAAAACACAGGCTTTGTACACCCCCAACTCGAAGATTGCAGCCCAATGTTTTATGCCCGCCTGGCAGAGGTTTACCAGGCGCTGAAATAAACGCCAGCACACGCTCAAAACCACGATCCAGATCAAGGTTTCCTTGCAAGCTTCCTGCTAAGCTAAGCTCAGCAGGAAGGAGGGTTCTATGCACGAAATCTCTGGCCAATGGGTCGATCTGCTTCAGCGCAGAATCGTCCCCGCCAAACTCACCCTCGCTGAGTCGCGGATTCTCAAAATTGAGGAACTTGTGCAGGCCCCAGAAGTCTATTTGATTCCCGGCCTGATAGACGCCCATATTCACCTTGAAAGCTCCATGCTCGTACCTGCCGAATTTGCCCGCATGGCCATGCTTCATGGCACCGTGGGCAGTGTTTCTGACCCCCATGAAATAGCCAATGTGCTGGGTCTTGCTGGGGTGGAGTTTATGTTGCAAAACAGCCACACCCTCCCCTTTCATTTTTGTTTTGGCGCGCCCTCCTGCGTTCCCGCTACCGTTTTTGAAACCGCCGGTGCCCGTCTCGGGCTTGAAGAAACCCGTCAATTGCTCGAAAACCCAGAAATTCACTATCTCAGTGAAATGATGAATATTCCGGGGGTGCTGCAAAACGATCCCGAAGTCATGGGCAAAATCGCCCTGGCCCAGAGCCTGGGCAAACCAATCGATGGCCACGCACCGGGCTTGCGGGGCGCGGATCTTGAGACCTATCTCAAGGCAGGTATCAGCACCGACCATGAGGCCTTCAGCCTGGAAGAAGCACGGGAAAAAGCGCGCAAAGGCATGAAAATTCTGATTCGGGAAGGTTCAGCCGCACGCAATTTTGAGGCCCTGATCCCGCTTTTGGCCGAAACCCCTGAACTGTGCATGTTCTGTTCAGACGATCGCCACCCCGATGATCTGCTCAAGGGGCATATTAACCAAATGGTGGCCAAGGCCCTGGCCGCAGGCTATGATCTGTTTGATACCCTGCGGGCCGCCAGTTTGAATCCGATTCAGCACTATGGCCTGAAGGCCGGTCTGCTCCAAGTCGGCGACAGCGCAGATTTTATTGAGGTCAGCGATTTGCAGCGCTTTAAAATTCAAGCCACCTGGATTCAAGGCCAAAAATGCGTCGAAAACGGGAAAAGTCTTTTGAACTGGCAGCCCTCAGAGAGGCCCAACCGCTTTGTGGCCCGGCCTGTACAGCCTTCAGATTTTAAAGTACCCGAGCAGCAGGGCCAAATCCATGTCATTCACGCCTTGGATGGAGAACTGATCACCGAAGACTGTCTGCGCACGCCCACCTTGGCCTTTCACGAAACGGTGGCTGACCCCTCACGGGATTTGCTCAAAATCGCAGTGCTCAACCGCTACCAGCCCCATGCCCCGGTGGTGGATTTTATTGAAAACTTTGGCCTCAAGCAGGGGGCCATCGCCTCAAGTGTCGCCCACGACTCGCACAATCTGATCGCCGTGGGCTGCAGCAACCAGGACTTGAGTCGGGCCATGAACCGGGTGATTGAAATGAAAGGCGGGATTTGCGCAGTTTATGCAGGAAAAGAAAGGGTACTGCCCTTGCCGATTGCGGGCTTGATGAGTGATCGCCCCGGTCCAGAAGTTGCCGAGGCCTATGCCGCCCTGAACCGCATGATCCGTGAAGAAATGGGCTCCCCTCTGCGCGCGCCGCTGATGACCCTCTCGTTTATGGCCTTGCTGGTGATTCCAGCCCTGAAGATCAGCGATCAGGGGCTCTTTGATGGCGTCCATTTTCGCTTTGCCCATCTCTACGCCGAGGCGAAATAAGCCCCCGCTGAATGCCTGTGGGGGCAATCTGCCTAGATCTGGATATGCGCGTGGTAGCCCTGCAGCATGCGTACATATTGCACGCGCTCAAAGGCACTGGGGTCGGGGCAGTTGGTTTGACTCATGCTGCCCTGCAATTGCTCAATTGAATGGTACTCATGCTCTTCAAGCCAATCCAGCAATTCAGATTCCAGGGTACGCACATAGCCAATGCCCCGGCGCAGCAGCACTGAGGCCATCTGGGTTACCTTGGCCCCCGCCATCAAAAGCTTGAGCACGTCCTTGGCCTGGTGCACCCCCGTGGTGGCAGCCAAATCGGCTTGAATCCGGCCATAGAGCAGCCCAATCCAGGTCAGGGGCAGGCGCAGTTCCTGGGGAGAACTGAGCAGCAGATGGGGCTCCATTTCCAAGGTTTCAATATTGATATCCGGCTGGTAAAAGCGATTGAACAAAACCAAGCCATCGACCCCCAAGTCAGAAAGCTGGTGCGCAAAATGGCCGAAATTGGTAAAGAAGGGACTGAGTTTGACCGCCACAGGAATATTCAACTGGGTTTTGATCTCTTTGACAATATCCAGATAGGTCTGTTCAATCACGGCCCCAGATAGCTGGGGATCGGTGGGAATACTGTAGAGATTGAGTTCCAGTGCAGCCGCCCCGGCCTGTTCGATTTTTTTGGCATATTCAATCCAGCCGCCCCGGCTGTGCCCATTTAAACTGGCAATGATCGGGATTTTAACGGACTGACGCGCCTGGGCAATATGCTCAAGATAGAGTTCAGGGCCGACATGAAAGGTTTTGGGCTCGGGGAAAAAGCTCAGGGCTTCGGCAAAGCTGTCATTGGCGAAGCTGGTATAGTGATCCAAATCCAGACTGGATTGGGTCAATTGCTCTTCAAACAGAGAATGCATGACCACCGCAGAAATACCCGCTTCTTCAAGCGCACGGATATTGTCCAATTGTTCTGAAAGCGGTGAGGCCGAAGCCACCAGCGGGGTGCGCAAATGCAATCCAAGATATTTTGTACTTAAGTCCATCTTAGACATTTCCTTTGTTCTGAGGTTGAGAGAATTCAGCCATTTGCTGATAAAGCCGCCAGCGGTCTTCGACTTCTTTCTGTGCCATCTGCATCAGGCGTTTGGCCTGGTAAGGATGGGTCGAAGCCAGCATGCGGAAACGGTTTTGACGATCGTAGTAATTCTGAAGCGGCATGCGCGGCCCTTTGCTGTCGAGATGCAAGGGTGCTTCGCCTGTTTCCAGGCGTCCAGGGTGATAGCGGAAGAGATTCCAGGCCCCCGAATCGACAGCGGCCTTGTGCTCCTGCAGAGCCGTATTCATGGGAATGCCGTGGGCAATACAGTGGCTGTAGGCAATGATCAGCGAAGGGCCCGGCCAGGCTTCTGCTTCGAGAAAGGCCCGCAGGGTCTGATCGTCTTTGGCGCCCATGGCGACCTTGGCCACATAGACATGGCCATAGCTCATGGCGATCATGCCGAGGTCTTTTTTACCCAGGGGTTTGCCAGCGGCTGCAAATTTAGCCACCGCGCCCCGAGGCGTTGATTTTGACATCTGCCCGCCGGTATTGGAATAGACCTCGGTATCCAGCACCAGCACATTGACATTGGCACCACTGGCCAGCACATGATCCAGGCCCCCAAAGCCGATATCATAGGCCCAGCCATCGCCGCCCACAATCCACAGGCTCTTGCGCACCAAGGCATCGGCCAATTCACGCAGACGATCGGCTTCAGGGGTATTCACGTTTTGCAAAGCCGCTCTCAGTGCTTTGACCCGTTCCCGCTGTTCATAGATATCTGCCTCGTCCAATTGCGGAGCTTCCACCAGTTTTTCAACCAGATCCCATTCCAGCAAGGGTTCCAACTGCATCAAGAGTTCTTTGGCCATTTCGTTCTGCTTGTCGAGGGCCAGGCGCATGCCCAGGCCAAATTCAGCATTGTCTTCAAAGAGCGAATTGGACCAAGCGGGCCCACGCCCTTCAGCATTCACACTCCAGGGGGTCGTCGGCAGGTTGCCGCCATAGATCGAGGAACAGCCTGTGGCATTGGCCACCAGCATGCGATCGCCAAAGAGTTGGGTCAGCAGTTTGAGATAGGGTGTCTCGCCACAGCCCGAACAGGCCCCCGAGAATTCAAACAGGGGTTCCTGAATCTGTTGCTGGCGGATTGAGGTGTTTTTGATCCGGGTGCGATCCAGTTCAGGCAATTCCAGAAAATATTCCCAATAGGTTTTTTCCTGTTCCCGCAGGGGTTCCTGGGGCTGCATATTGATGGCCTTGAGCTTGGCCTGGGATTTGTTCCGGGCCGGGCAGACGTCCACACAGACCGCACAGCCTGTGCAGTCTTCTGGGGCGACCTGAATCGTATAGTTCAGACCGTCCCATTCCCGCTCTTTCGAGGGCACCGAGCGGAACCCTGCGGGAGCCCCGGCCAGCGCAGCGGGGGGATAGGCTTTGATGCGGATCACGCTGTGCGGACAGACCATTGCGCACTTGCCACACTGGATACAGACCTCGGGGTCCCATACCGGAATTTCAGCCGCCAGATTGCGTTTTTCCCACTGGGCGGTTCCCGAAGGATAGGTGCCGTCATTGGGCAGGGCACTGACGGGCAGGCGATCGCCCTGACCTGAAATCATGGCCCCCAGCACTTCTTTGACAAAATCCGGTGCTTGATCAGACACCACCGCCCGCCGTTCCCGCAAACTGCTGGCCTGGGCAGGCAGAGGCACTTCATGCAGATGGGCAAGCGTATTGTCGACAGCGTCTAAATTCCGTTTGACCACCTCAACGCCTTTTTTGGCATAGGTTTCCTGAATCGAATCCCGAATTGCCTCGAGGGCATTTTCACGCGGCAAAACCCCCGAGATGGCAAAGAAGCAGGTTTGCATCACGGTATTGATGCGCCCTTTCATGCCACTTTCCTGGGCTACCTGATTGGCATTGATCACAAAGAAACGGGCCTGGCGGGCAATCAGCCCCTCTTGAACCGGACGGGGCAAGGCGTCCCAGACCTGATCCGCCGCATGGGGCGAATTCAATAAAAAGACCCCGCCGGGGAGCAGATTTTCGAGCACATCGAAGCGTTCAAGAAATACCGGCTGGTGACAGGCCACAAAGCCTGCCTTCTGAATCAAATAGGGAGATTCAAAGCGCTCGGGGCCAAAGCGCAAATGCGAAATCGTAATCGCACCGGCTTTTTTCGAATCATAGACAAAATAGCCCTGGGCATAATATTCAGTTTGTTCGCCAATGATTTTAATACTGTTTTTATTGGCCCCCACGGTGCCATCGGAACCCAAACCATAGAAAATTCCGCGAAAGACGCTGTCTGATTCGGTACTCCAATCGGGGTCATAGGCCAGATGGGTATGCGAAAGATCGTCCTCAATTCCAATCGTAAAGCTATGTTTCAGTTTTTCAGATTTGAGATGGTCAAAAATCCCTTTGACCATGCCCGGAGTAAATTCTTTTGAAGAAAGACCATAGCGGCCCCCAATCAAACGGGGCATGGTTTCACGCCAGCCTTCAGAAAAGCCCTGCTGCAAAGCCGAGACCACATCCAGATAGAGGGGTTCGCCCACAGAGCCCGGTTCTTTGGTGCGATCCAGCACCGCCACCTGCTTGACGCTCTCGGGCAGCGCTGCCACCAGGGCATGGGCGGCAAAGGGACGGTAAAGTCTGACTTTGAGCACGCCCAGTTTTTCGCCTTGGGCATTGAGGGCATCGACCACGCTTTGTACGGTTTCAGCCCCAGAGCCCATGATCACAATCACCCGTTCGGCCTGGGGATCGCCATGGTATTCATAAATCCGGTACTGGCGGCCTGTCAGAGCGGCAAAGGCATCCATGCGCTCCTGCAAAACCTCAGAGCAATCCCGGTAGAGCGGATTGACCGTTTCACGGGCCTGAAAATAGATATCTGGGTTTTGCGCAGTGCCCCGAATAAAGGGGTGATCAGGTGAGAGGGCGCGTTCGCGAAAGGCACGAATCCAGGCCGGGTCGATCAGGGCTTTCATGACCTCATCGGGGATCAACTGAAACTTCGAAATTTCATGGGAGGTGCGAAAGCCATCAAAGAAGTGAAGAAAGGGAATTCGGCAGCTCAAACTGGTGACTTGGGATAAAAGCGCGAAGTCATGGGCTTCCTGTACGCTATTGGCGGCCAACATGGCAAATCCTGTGGCACGGCAGGCCATCACATCGCTGTGATCGCCAAAAATCGAAAGCCCCTGCGCGGCCAAAGAACGGGCAGCCACATGCAAAACCAGGGGGGTCAACTCCCCTGCAATTTTATACATATTGGGCATCATCAGCAGCAGGCCCTGTGAAGCCGTAAAGGAAGTTGAAAGGGCACCCGCCTGCAAAGCCCCGTGCAAGGCTCCGGCAGCCCCCCCTTCACTTTGCATTTCGACCACACGGGGAATGGTTCCCCACAGATTGGGTTCCTCAACCGAAGCCCAAGTGTCTGACCATTCTCCCATGGGAGAAGAAGGCGTAATCGGATAAATGGCAATCACTTCATTGAGGCGGTAGGCCACATGCGCGACCGCTTCGTTGCCATCCATCGTCTTCCAGTTCAACTGCATAATATACTCCTTGAAATCCGCGTGCTGATAGCTTTTCAGCCAAAAATTGCAGCGCAAGCAGCCCCTTGGATACAGGGTGCGCCTTTTTTAGCATAGGACGAATATTGCTGGAATTCCTTCTTGCAGATCAAAGCGGGGATTGATCAAAATCAAGTTTCAAGCCCTGGACAAAGCAAGGTGAAACATGGTCAATTCTCGAAATTCTGGCTAGACTGAAGCAGTCACATAAAAAGAAATCTGAAAAAATGACAGAAAACGCAGTTGCAATTATTGGCATGGCCTGCCGCTTTCCGGGAGGAGAATCCCTTCAGGACTATTGGCAAAGCCTGTGCTCAGCCCAAAACCAGGTACGCCCGATTCCCCCAGAGCGCATGCAAGTGGAACCAGAAACCCCTGCCCTGGCAGGCTTATTGGAGAGCCCCCTGGCGTTTGATGCGGGTTTTTTCCAAATTACCGAGGGCGAAGCCCGTGCCATGGACCCCCAACAGAGATTGATGCTGGAACTCAGCCACGAAGCGCTGCGAGACGCGGGCCTCAGTCGCAAACAGCTCGAAGGCTCAGCAACCGGCGTTTTTATGGGGGTCTCCAGCCAGGACTACGCCCATACCCAATTGCTCAGCCCAGCTCAGGCCAATATGTATACCATCACGGGCTCAGCAGCCAGTGTGATTGCCAACCGGCTTTCCTATACCTACGATTGGCAGGGCCCCAGTCTGGTGGTCGATACCGCCTGTTCATCATCGCTGACGGCTGTCCATCTGGCCCTGGAAAGCCTTTATTCTGGGGCTTCAGAATTGGCACTCGCAGGGGGCGTCAATTTGCTTTTTTCTGAACTGATTCACCAGGGCTTTGCCGAAGCCCTGGCCCTCTCACCGGAAGGGCGCTGTGCGGCCTTCGACGCCCAGGCCAATGGCATTGCGCGGGGAGAAGGAGCGGGTCTGGTGATCTTAAAACCCCTGGCAGCGGCGCAAGCAGCGGGAGATCGGATCTATGCTGTGATTCGGGGTTCAGCCCTCTCGCAGGATGGTCTGACCAACGGCTTAAGTGCTCCCAGCCCGGCAGGCCAACGTCGAACACTTGAAACGGCAATCCGGGCAGCAGCCTTGGATCCAGCCCAGATTCAGTATATTGAAACCCATGGCACCGGCACCCCCCTCGGCGATCCAATTGAAGCCAAGGCCCTGGGCCAGGTCTATGCCCAGAAACGCGCAAAGGCAGGGCTGCCGCCGCTTAAAATAGGCTCTGTCAAAACCCAGATAGGCCACCTGGAAGCCGCAGCAGGCATTGCCAGCCTGATCAAGGTCTGCCTGATGCTCTATCACCGCCAATGGGTGCCCAGCCTGCATTTTCACACCCCCAACCCCAAAATTCCCTTTCAAGACTGGCATTTAAGCGTTCAAACCGAGCCTGAAGTTTTGCCAACAGCTGGTGAGCCGATCTATGCTGCGGTTTCAGCCTTTGGCTTTGGCGGCACCAATGCCCACCTGATCCTCGAAGCAAGGGATCAATGCCCACACCCAGAAGCGGATCAAGCGGGTCTGCTCTGGCTGCATGCCCACTCCCCCAGCAGTCTGCGGGCCCAAGCCCAGCGCCTGGCAAAACATCTCGAAGCAGAAACAGCTCCCCAGTTGCGCAATCTCTGCCTGAGTTCAGCGCGCCTGCTCAGCAGTGAGAAATGGCATGCCCCACTGGCCTTTGAGCAGCGTGAGGATCTGATTTCAGAGCTCAAAAAACTTGCAGAGAACGGAGAAGTCTACAAAACCCTGCCACCTGCCCAACGCCAATTGGTGCTGCTCTTTTCAGGCATGGGCTCCCAGGAAGAGGGCATGGGGCGGCAATTGCTGGCTGAATCTGTCTTTCTAGAGCGCTTCAAGGCCATTGATACCTGCCTGCAGCCCTGGGCGGGCTTTTCAGTGCTTGAGGCCCTGCAGCACGGGCACGATGGCAGCCCGCAACAGATTCAACCCCTGCTGTTTGCGATTCAATTGTCTCTGGTCAGTCTTTTGGAATCCTGGGGCCTGCGTCCCAGCGCTTTGATTGGCACCAGCATGGGAGAGATCACCGCGGCCTGTGCTGGCGGCTGGATCAGTTTAGAAGATGCCTGCCGTTTAGTCGCTCTGCGGATTCAGCTGATCTGCCGCACCCTCGGGCAGGGGGGCATGGCCGTGGTGGGTCTCAGCGAAGTGGAGCTTCAGCCCTGGCTGAAAGACCGCAAGGTTTGGCTGGCAGGCTTGAACGGGCCCGAACTCTGTGTGGTTTCAGGTGAAAGTCAGGCCCTCGCCCAGTTGATTTCAGATCTGCAGGCTGCCGGGCAGTTTGCACGAAACGTTCTCGGAGCCGAGGCCCCCTCACACAGCCCCCTGATGGAACCGCTTGAAGCAGATTTTTATGCAGCATTGCAAGATCTCACCCCCTTAAAAGGGCAGATTCCAGTCTATTCCACGGTAGAGCCCCACCCCGAACCCCACCTGAACTTTGAGCTGCCCTATTGGTGGCAAAATCTGCGCCAACCCGTCAGTTTGCTGCCCGTGATTCAAAGCCTGCTTGAAAAAGGCCCCTGCGTGCTGCTGGAAATCAGCCCCCACCCGGTTTTAATCGGGTCTTTGCTGGCCCTGAACGAAACCACCCCCCACCCCTTATTCGGCCTGCCCAGTTTGCGTCGGGATCAAAAAAACAGTCAAAGTCTGCGCCAAAGTTTGGGCATTCTGGCCTGTCTGGGTTTTTCGCTGAAGGGGCAAACCCCGATTGAGAACCTTCCCCTCAGTTTTCCAGCCTATGCCTGGGATCATCAAAACTATCTTTTGGCGGCCCCCGAAGGCCAACGCCCTTCACCGCTTTCGCTGCGGGCCCAGGCTTCAGGCCAGGCCCGCAGCGGGCCTCACAAAGCCCCTGCCCTCAAGGATCTGGCTGAAATTCCAGAAGCTGAACGCGCAGCCTTTCTCGTCAGGGCCCTTCAGGCCGAGTTGGCCCAGGCCCTGCGCCTGGAAGCCGCACAACTCGATCCCCATCTTCCCCTGCAACATTTGGGCATTGGCTCACTGGTGGGCATGGAACTTTACAGCCGTCTGAAAAAAACCTTCGCGATTCAATTGCCCCTTTCAGAATTTCTCAAAGGCCCCTCCATTCAGCAAATCGCCGATTTGATTCTGAAAAACCTGAAAACCCCAAGCCAGGAAACCCCGTTGGAAAGGCCTGAACAACTCCCGCTCTCGTTTACACAGCAGCGCTTTTGGCTCTTGGAACAGCTCTATCCCGGCCAGAAGACCCATTTTATTCCGATTGCCGTTTCCCTGCAGGGCCCTCTCGACCTCAAGATTTTAAAAGCTGCCTTTGAAGCGATTGTAAAGCGCCATGAAATCCTGCGCACCCTCTATCTTCAAGACAATCAAGGCACGCCGTATCAAAAGATCTTGCCTTCAGCTGTGCTCGACTGGCAGGTCTTTGAAGCCCCACCTTCAGAATCTGCCCTGCAAGAAGCAATCAAAACCTTTGCCCGCCAGCCCTTTGATTGGACCCAAGCCCCGCCGCTGCGGATCGGCGTCTTTCGCCTGTCGGAACACGAACACCGCTTGGTGCTGGGCTTGCACCATATCCTGGCCGATGGCCTCTCGTTCAGAATTTTATTTGCCGAATTGCGGGAATTTTATCTGGCAGCCTCTGAAAACCGCGTTCCCGAACTTGAGGCCCTGAAATGGCAGTACGCAGATTTTGCGCTCTGGCAGCGCAAAAACCCCGCCCCAGAAGCCGATCTGAACTATTGGAAAAACACCTTGCGGCAGGCCCCCGCGCAAATCAGGCTGCCCTGGGACGGCGCCCGTCAGGAAGTGCCCCAGGGAAAACAAGCTCCCTTTGAAATTTCTGCCCCGCTGCGCTTGGCACTTGAAAACCACGCCAAAGCGGCTGGGGTCAGTCTTTTTGCGGTCTTGCTCGCCAGCTTTGCACACTTGCTCTGGCGTTTAAGCGGCGAAACCGATCTGGTGATTGGCACCCCCATCGCCGGTCGGTTGGAGAGTGAAACCCAGCCCTTGATTGGCCCCTTTCTAAATATGTTGCCCCTGCGCCAGGAAATCGACCCCCAGGAAGGCTGGTTGAGCTGGCTGAACCGGGTTCAAACCCGGCTCTACGAGGCCCTGGATCACCAGGCCCTGCCCTTTGAGCAAATGGTGGAGAGCCTTCAACCCCCACGTTTGCCAGGGGTTCATCCGCTCTTTCAAACGGTGCTGGCCCTGCATGGCGAAATTGGCTTCGAAGCCCTGGGTGAGACACAACTTACAGGCCTGGAGCTGGATATTGGTGTCACCCGGTTTGATCTGGCCCTGACCCTGATACCCGAAGGGGATCTGCTCAAAGGCCTGGTGGAGTTTGATACCCAGCTTTTCTCTGAAGCCAGCATCGCGGCCTGGACAAAGGCCTGGCTGCACACCTTGGCCGCCCTGCCCGATCTGCCCCCAGAAACCCCCTTACAAGACCTCTGCAAGGCCGATCTCCCGTATACCGTGCAAGGCCCCCAGATCGCCTGGCCTGAAAACAGGCTTTTGCCTTTGCTTGCCAAAGCTTCAGACCAGATTGCCCTGCGCGATCTGCGCAAGCTCTCCCAGCCTGAAGACTGGAGCTATGCCCGACTCTGGCAGGAAGCCCAGCAGCTGGCGGGTGCCCTCTTAGAGCAAGGGCCAACAGAAGCCCCTGTCGCAATTTGGCTTGAAAATTCCCCCCAAGCCGTCGTTAGCTGGCTGGGCAGCCTGCTCGCAGCTCGCCCCTATCTGCCCCTGGATCCAGACAGCCCGCGCGATCGCATTCTCAGTCTTTTGGAAACTCTGGATCAGCCCTTGCTGCTGAGCACAGCCTCACGTCTGGCCGAACTGGGATATGCGGGCCCCTGTCTGGCATTTGAAGAAATCCCTCCCCAGGCAGGGATGCTACCCACAGCGCACACCAATTTGGCCTGTCTGATCCTGACCTCAGGTTCCAGCGGAACGCCCAAGGCTGTCCAAGTCACCCAAGCGGGCCTGAGCAATCTTGTGCAGTGGCATTTAAAGACCTTTCCCACCGCCCCTGGTGAACTGATACCCCAAATCGCCAATTTAAGTTTTGATGCCGCAGGCTGGGAAATCTGGACGACTTTGGCAGCTGGGGCAACGCTCGTATTTTTGCCAACCCCGCTGCGTTTAGATCCCACGGCCCTGCAAAAATTCATGCTTGAAAACGCAGTTCGGCAAGTCTTTCTGCCCACGCCCCTGGCCGAAGCCCTGATCCGGCTAAATTGGCCTGAAACCAGCTGTTTTTCTGTTCTGCGCACCGGGGGGGATCGCTTGGGGCCTTTGCCTGCCCAGCCCCTGCCCTTTGCCGTCTGGAACCAGTATGGCCCCACAGAATGCAGTGTTGTCGCCAGCGCGGGCTGTGTCTCAGCCCAGCCAGGGCAGAAACCAGATTTGGGCCAATTGCTGCCCAATTTCAAAGCCTGGGTGCTGGATGCCCAGGGAAACAGTCTGCCCGAAGGTTTTCCTGGCGAGCTGGCCCTGGCCGGAATCGGATTGGCAGCTGGCTATTGGCAGGCCCCTGAGCTGAGTGAAAGCAAATTTAAGTCTTTGCCCGAACCCCATTATTTAACTGGGGACCGGGTGCGTTTTCTGGCCGGACGCCTGCATTTTCTCGGCCGCACCGATCGCCAGTTCAAACGCCGGGGCGTGCGGATTGAAGCCGCTGAAATTGAAGCCCAATTGCTGCATTTTCCAGGCGTGGAGCAGGCCTGTGTGCTCTGGCAGCAGGAAGAGCTGATTGCCTGTATCCAAGGCCTGAAGCCTGAAGCTTTGAAAGACTGTGAAAACTGGTTAAAGCGCAAACTGCCCAGTGCCTTGCAACCCGATCGTTGGCTGGCACGCGATACGTTTCCGCTCAGCAGCCGGGGAAAATTGGATCTTCAGGCCCTCGCCGAGCAGATTCAACCCACCTTGGCAGTGAAAACCCAGGCCCTTCAGGGGCTGAGCGGAGAGACCCTGGAAATGGCAAAACTTTGGCAAAACTTCTTGCCCACAGCTCAACTGCAAGCGGAGACTTCCTTCTTTGAAGCCGGTGGGCATTCCCTTTTGGCTCTGCGCCTGATTCAAGCGGTGCGCGAGCAAATGGGCCGCGAAATCTCGCTGCAGCTGCTTTTTGAAGCCCCCAGCTTACAGGAATTTACCCAAGCGGTTTTACAGGCTCCGCAACTGAGCTTTGCATGGCCGCAAATTCAGCCTGACCCAGCCCATCACTCAGCACCCTACGCCATGACCCCTGTGCAGGAAGCCTATTGGCTGGGACGCCAGCAGAGCCTGACCCTGGGAGGCATCAGCACCCAGGCGCTCTGGGTACTCTCACTGCCTGAACTGGAGCCCGAACGCCTGGAAAAAGCCCTGAACCGGCTGATTCAGCGCCACCCCATGCTGCACACGGTGGTCACGGAGGAGGGGCGTCTGCAAACCCTGGCGGGTCTTCCCCATTTCACGCTTCAGCAGACCGATTTGCGCAATCTTTCTGAAGCAGAAAGAAAACAGCAGCTTGAAAACCTGCGTGAAGAAATGCTCGCCCTGCGCCTGGATCCCCAAAGCTGGCCGCTCTTCTCCCTTCGCCTGCTGCGCCTGCCCGAGGGTTGGCAACTCTATCTGCTGCTCGATGCCCTGATCGCCGATGCCAGCAGTTTTCTGAATCTGGGCAAGGAGCTTGAACGCTTTTACCGTACGCCAGAGCTTGAACTCCCAGCACTGGAACTGCAGTTTCGCGATTACCGCTTGGCGCTTGAAAACCTCAAAGGCAGCCCGCCCTGGCAAGCAGCCCATGACTATTGGAACAAGCGCCTTAAGACTTTGCCCGAAGCGCCCCAATGGCCCCTGCGCTTGGCCCCAGAAAAGATTCAGACCCCGCGTTTTCAAAGGCTGAGCTTTGAACTGAAGTGCCCTGCCTGGGAGCAATTAAAAGCAGGGGCGCAGGCTTACCAGCTGACTCCCAATGGCTTGGTTCTAAGTCTCTTTGCCGCCTGTATTGCAGCTTACAGTGCCACAGAAGGTTTTCTGCTCAATCTGACGACCTTCCAAAGGTTGCCCCTGCATGCCCAGGTTCAAGACCTGATGGGGGATTTTACCCACCTGACCCTGCTGGCGATTCCCCCCCGTTCCGAGAGCCTGGGGGCCTGGGCCCAAACCATTCAGACCCAACTCTGGCAGGATTTAGAACACGCCCTGCTCGATGGCGTAGAAGTGCTGCGAGCCGCCAGAGCCCAAGGGCGCCCCTTAAACGCACCCGTTGTTTTTACGGGCTTGCTGGGCCAAAAGACCCCGCCCCTGCCTTTGAATGCAGAATTAATTCTGGCACAGACGCAAACGCCCCAGGTCTGGTTGGATTGCCAGGCTTCTGAAAGCGAAACAGGTCTTTCGCTTCATTGGGATTATCTCAGTGAACTCTTTCCCGCAGGGCTGATTGAACAGGCGTTTGCAGCCTTTACAGGACTAGTTGCTCGTTTATCTGAAGCCCCTGAAATCTGGCAAAGGCCCGTCAATACGGCTTTGCTGGGCCCCACTTTGATATCAGCTGAACGCATGCGGGCCAATGCCACTGAACGGGAAATTTTGCCCCAAACGCTTCACCAGGCCTTTTTTGCAAAGGCCCAGTCTCAGCCTGAAGCCCTGGCGCTGATCAGCCCTGAGCGGCGGCTGAGCTATGCTGAATTGGCTGCGCGGGCGCTTGCCCTTGCCCAGGAACTGCGGCAATTCCCCCTTCAGCCAGGTCAGCCGATTGCCATCCTAATGCACAAGGGCTGGGAACAGGCTGTTGCCGCCCTGGCGATTTTGCTGGTTGGCGGGGCCTATCTGCCAATCGATGCCAGTTTGCCCCCCGAACGGATTCAGGCCCTCTTGAAACTGGGAGAGGTCCGCTGGGGCATTGCCCAGGCAGCACTGGAGCCCGCCTTTGCAGAGGTCACATGGCTGAAAGTCTCAGATCAAGCCCCTGAAGACTTCAACTGGGCGCAAAGCTTCGCCCAGGAATGGCCCCCAGGGGATCCTCACAGCATGGCCTACCTGCTGTTTACCTCGGGCTCAACTGGCGAACCCAAAGGGGTCATGCTCAGTCATGCTGCCGCCTGGAATACCCTGGTCGCGGTTTCAGACATGATCCAGCTAAAATCCGACGATCGGGTCTTTGGAATTTCAAGCCTGGGCTTTGACCTTTCGGTCTATGACCTGTTTGGCACCTGGGCGGCAGGAGCCTGTCTGGTGCTACCGGATTCAGACAGCCAACGTGAACCCGATCGCTGGTTGCCTTTGCTAGAGGAAGTCACGGTTTGGAATTCAGTCCCCGCCCTGATGGGGCTTTTGCTCGAATATATCAAACGGCTGCCCGAATTTCACTGGCCGGCCCTGCGCAAGGTCTTGCTCAGTGGCGATTGGATCCCCCTGGAGCTGCCCGAGCAGATCCGTGCCACCGCGCCCCAGGCCCAAATCTGGAGCTTGGGCGGCGCAACCGAAGCCGCGATTTGGTCGATAGCCTACCCGATTGAAACCCGTCTGCCCGAATGGAACAGCGTGCCCTATGGCTATCCGCTTGCCAATCAACGCTTTGAGGTCATGAATTCAGCATTTGAGCCCTGCCCCGATTGGGTCAGCGGCGAAATCTGGATTGCAGGCGAAGGGCTGGCCCTGGGCTATTGGCGGGATCCGCTTAAAACCCAAGAACGCTTCGTCACCGATGCCCAGGGCCAACGCTGGTACAGAACAGGAGATCTGGGGCGCTACCGGCCCCAGGGCTTGCTTGAATTTTTAGGCCGGCAGGATTTTCAGGTCAAAATTCAAGGGTATCGGATTGAGTTGGGGGAAATCGAGGCCTGTCTGCGTTTGCACCCCCGCGTCAAAGACGTGCTGGTGCATGCCCCAGGTGAACGCCATCAGCGCCGCCTGGTGGCCTGTCTGATTGCCGAGGCCACCCCAACTGAATTAAGTGCCTGGCTCGAAGCCCGCCTGCCAGCCTGGATGGTTCCCAAACACTGGCATTTTCTCGATGCTTTCCCCCTCAATGCCAGTGGCAAAGTCGATCGGAACCAATTGCCTGGCCTGAGCGCAAGCCCACCGCCCAACCCGCTCGCAGAGACTGAACTGACACGTCTTCAGGCGATTTTTGCAGAAACCCTGGAACTGCAAATCACCGATCCAGACGCCGACCTGCTCAGTCTGGGGGTGCACTCGATCGATATGATCCGCCTGGGCAACCGCCTACAGACAGTCTATGGCTTTGCCCCAGGGGTGGGCGAAATGTTTCAATTGCGCAGTTTGCGCCTTTTGGCTGAATATTACCACAAGGCAGCCCCGGCAAAGCCCCTTCGCCCTCAAGCTTCAAGCTCCGCTCTACTGACCGGGAACACCATCCCGCTCGAAAAAACTGAAAGCGCCGCTGAGCCTTGGTTGACCTGGAAAAGCCAACGCAGCTTCAGCGCTGAGAACGTAAACCTTAAACAGCTCAGTCTTCTGCTTTCAGTTTTAGAAGCCCGCCCCCAGGCCGAGAGTCTGAAATATCTTTACCCCTCAGCAGGGGCCGTTTACCCCCTGAGACTTTATCTCCATCTGCATGAGAGGTGCCTGCCAGACCTCGAAGCTGGGCTTTACCGCTTTGAAAACGAAAGTCTCAGCCTGCACAAACTGTCTGGCCCAGTTCCCGATCTCGCTCAGCTACATTTGCCCATGAGCCTGGAAATGGCAAAAGCCGCCAAGTTCAGCCTGTATCTGGTGGCCGATTTGGCAAAAATCGAAAGCCATTATGGCCAAGATGCACGGGATTATTGTCTGATTGAAACAGGCTGTATCGCACAGTTGCTCAGAGAAACGGCTCCCCTGGCGCAACTCGGGCTCTGTGGCATTGGCAGGGTCGATGCGGAATTGCTCAAAACCTGTTTTGGCTGGAACACAGGCCAAGAATTGATGCATACCCTGATCGGTGGAATTCCTGCGGCGGAAACCCCGCCTGCCCCCTCAGAGCAGGAAGAATGGGAAGAGTGGAGTTTTTAGCGCCAAGCGCTCAATCAAACAGTTCTTTCTCAAGCGTTTTTTCTTCAGAACCGTTTTCATCCATTTTCTTGAGCTGGTAGCGGTCCCGCACAGCGACGGTGACGTTGCCAGCTGCAGCCCCTGCGACAAACCCCGTGATCGCATTGAGGATGATTTTGCCCTTGCTGGGTGCAAAGGCCAAACTTTGAACCACGCCTGAGGCAGCACCGGTAATTCCGCCAATCACAGTGCCAGAAGCCCGATCAGGCGCAAACGAAGCCGCGACCGCTCCACTGGCCCCCGCAAAAAGGCCTTGAATGCCCCCCAGTTTGGCCTTGTTGATACCGGGCAGCGGATCCTCAAGAAAATGAGAAACTGCCAAAGCCGTGCCACTGCCCGCCACGCCACCAATGGCAGCGCCCAGAAAGGTGTTTTTTAACCAGGGGTGAAGGCTCTCTTCTTGGACAGGGGCTTTCGTTTCAGGTTTGGACTGATTTGCAGGCGCAGTTTTACGACCTGAAAATTCATAGGCAAAATTTGAATCCACAACCTGAATACTGGGCATCACCGACTCCTGTGATGAAGATTGGGTCTTGTGACCGCTGATCTCTTATCGACGGGTCAACGTCATTTCTGACCCGTGATAAACAGAACTTAAAGTTTAGACATCATTCAGAAGGTCGTCGAGGTCCTCGGTTTCTTTCAGCTGGTTGATATCCAGCATAAAAGTACCCGTTTCATCCAACATATCTTCACCAGAAGACTGTTTTTCTTCAGTTTTGGGTTGTTCTTTGGCTTCTTCTTTTTTAGGGGCAACTTTTTTAAACAATTTATCCAGCATGGCTCTCTCCTGCCTGTGATTAACTCTATGCTCTGGAAACCCAAGAGGCATCGGTACTATTGTAGCAAATTCTTAAGGCCGGTCGGAAACCTTATTCGCAGAGCTGAGAGAATCCTTTGAAGGCGTGGTTTTTTTGATCATGCGCGCAAACCACATAAACAATCCCACATGGGTTCCCACCACCACAATAGAAACCAGCAGCAGGGTCAGAAACATTTCCATGACCAGACCTCACTAAAATTTTCTCGCTCAAAGCACCCGATTCAGGTTTTGAATGCCGATTCAAATGGCTGAGTTTTGCTAGACTGAAGTGTAGCACCCCCAGGAGTCCAAAATGAAAACTGCAATGGCAAAAAATTTACCCGACCTGATTGGCGAAACCCCCTTATTGCGGGTTCCCTCCCTGAGCAGCCTGACAGGCTGTGAAATTCTGATCAAATGTGAGTATTTTAACCCAGGGGGCTCGATCAAAGACCGTGCCGCCTGGAATATGGTTCAGGAAGCCCTGGAGAGTGGGGCCCTGAAGCCCGGCATGACAATTATTGAAGGCACGGCAGGCAATACCGGCATTGGCCTTGCGATTGCCGCAAAAGCTGTGGGTTGCCAAATGCGTGTGGTCATGCCCAAAGGCCAAACCCCAGAAAAAGAGCGCATGATCGCCTTGCATGGGGCCGAACTGCATTTGGTCGATGCCGTTCCCTTTGCCAATCAGAATCACTTTTACCATACTGCCCGCCGCATCGCGGAAGCCGATCCCAACCAGTATTGGTGGGCCAACCAATTTGAAAACCTTGGCAATTTCAGAGCCCATTACCAGGGAACGGGGCCAGAAATCTGGTCTCAAACCGAAGGCCGAATCGATGCTCTGGTTTCAGCAGCGGGTACGGGCGGTACCATCGGAGGCACCTCTGCCTATTTAAAGGAACAGGATGCCAATATACAGGTCATCCTCGCCGATCCCGAAGGTTCTGGGCTCTGTCAGTATGTCAAAACCGGCGAGTTCAAATCCAGTGGCAGCTCGCTGACCGAGGGCATCGGCATTATGCGACTGGTTGCCAATTTCGCAAAAGCGCGTGTCGATCAGGCTCTCACGATTACCGATCAGGAATTGGTAAGTGTCGCACACTATGTCCGTCTGCAGGATGCCTTGGTTTTGGGCAGCTCTTCGGCCCTCAATCTGGCGGCAGCTTTACAAACCGCCCTGCGCATGGGGCCGGGCCACCGCATTGTCACCTTTGCCTGTGATTTGGGTGAGCGCTCGTTCTCAAAATTGTACCAAGCTGAATTTCTGGCGAGTAAAAATCTCAATGCCGCGCCAGAAGGCTTTAAAAGTTTAATGCAGAATTATCAGGCCCGTTGGGCAATATAAAAGTCTCGCGCTCTCGGCCGAGTGAAAGGTATAATAGCTACGGGTAATTTCATGACAAATTATTTATTGCAGGATCTTCTCGCCCTTTTACTGGCCGAACAACAACTCGAAGCCCAGATCAGCAATCTTGAGAACCATCAGGAAAGTCTTGTGCTGCGCCTGGATCCTGATTCGCATGAACCGCTCGAATTGCAGATCTTTTCGACCCATCCCCCCGTGGGAGTGCTTCAGGATTCAAGCCCGCCCAGCGCCGGTATTCTGTATTTTTTTTGCGAGTTTCCCCACCATTTTGAAGCAGAACAGGCCAGCGAAAGCACACGCTTGATTTCGTATTTAAACGAGTTGCTGCCTCTGGGTTCACTTGAAATTACAGCAGAAGGAAAACTCTATTACCGCTATGGCCTGCTGACAGAGGTCTCCTGGCCCGATATTCGTTCAGCGCTTGAAATTAGCGTCTGTCTCGCTCAGATCCTGCCTGAAATCAGGGCCTATCTGAGCAAAATCCTTTCAGCTGAACCCCCGGTGAAACCTGAATTTTACCAAGAACTGCGCAAACAATTCAGAATGCTTTTGAACCAGAAAGCCACGCGCAGAACCCTGCCTGAAATGGTCGTCCCGCCCCATGAATGGTCGTCCAATTCCCGTTACGGTTTGGCCTATTTTTTAATTGGTTTTTTATCGGTGGTCTGCAGTACTTTGGCCACCCCCTGGGTCGGCAGCAATACCGGCCTGTATCTGGGGCTCTTGATCCTGACCCCAGGATTTTTTGCAGTCTACCACCAACACCAAAAACAACGCAAAAACGAGCGCCTGCTGAAACGCCGGGCCAAATTCAATTTCTATTTTCAGATGCTGGAATCTGAGCATTTGCGCGCCCAAAGCCATGCCCAGGAATTGAATCAGCAACGCGACAGCGTCGATTATTCAAGCATGAATATGCGCCAAACTTCCCCGGATACCCCCAATCAACTCCTGCGCCTGCACCAGGGGCTGAATCATCTCGTTCAGTTTCAGGAACGCTTGATTCAATACCAGACCGAAGTCAAAAAACGGCTTGAAGAATTGGAGTTATCGCAAGAACACCTAAAATTGGAATACCAATTGTTTCTCTCAGAACAGGCCAATGCCCAGGCCGAACTGCCCCCCGATCTGCCAGAACTCAAACCCGAGCTTCAGCAGGATTTGATTTGGCCACAATTGAAAAAATTAACCACGATTCTGAATTTTCTTGAATTCCAATCCCTGGCCCAAGAGCCACTCGCCACCGAGCCCGGTTTTTTACAGGTGCAATTGCCCCACAACAAAACCCGCCTCTTGATTCAGGCCCACAAAGACTGGCAAACCCCAACCCCTGAGCCCCTCCACACCTGGATGTTGACCTTCAGTGCGCCGCTTGAATTAAAGATCCCGCTTGAAGAAATGCAAAGAGTACGGGAACTGCTTGTGCATTTCAACCGCTTTATGCCGATTGGCAGCGTGCGTCTGGATTCTGAGAATCAGAAGGTCATTCTCTGCCATCATTTTATTCGCCTGCAGGGCGATATCAGCAATTTTCTCCTGATCGAAATTCTCGAAATTCTCAATTTTTTCAGTTTAAAACTTGAAGAAAAACTCAAGCATTTCCTCAACAGCCAGAAATCCTTGCCCGAAATGCTTCAGGAACTTGAAACAGAATTTATCTCGCTGATCCATTAGCACGGCGTTCTGATTCGTCTCCCCCCCTGAAATCTATGTTAGAATCCGATAGAATTTCAGCCCCAACTAGAAGGACGCATAGCATGTTACAAGCCACACTCGCCGCTCAGCTCAGAGAGGCCCTCGAAAAAGCGATCAGCTCAGCGCAGGTCAGCCTTGAAAATCTGCCTCAGGAAATCAAGGTTGAAACGCCTCGCGACCCCAGCCATGGCGATTATGCTTCCAATCTCGCCATGGTGCTGACCAAACAAGCCGGCCTGCCGCCCCGCAAATTGGCAGAAACCCTGGTCGAACATCTGCAAAGCCCGCTCTTTCAAGAAATCTCGATTGCAGGGCCGGGCTTTATTAATTTTCGACTGGCAGCTCCCTGGTTACAGGAACAGCTCAAAGCCCTGATTGCCGCCGACCGGGAATTTGGCCGCCAAGCCCCCCAGGATCAGCACCGCTATCTGGTGGAATATGTCTCTGCCAACCCCACCGGCCCCCTGCATTTTGGCCATGGCCGCTGGGCCGTTTTAGGGGATTGCCTGGCCCGGCTGATGCGCCTGGCGGGCTACCAGACCGAAACCGAATTTTATATCAACGATACGGGCGCACAGGTTCAGAATTTGGGCAAATCTGTTCAGGCCTGTTATTTTCAGGCCCTGGCCCAGGCCGGTGAAGCGCTTTCAGCCGAAGCCCAAGCCCTGATCGAGAGCTACCAGGCTGAAAAAACAGCCGGTGAAAAGGTCAAGGTGCGTTTTTACCATGGGCAGTATATTGAAGTGCTGGGGCAACGCCTGTTTGAAAACCAAAAAAATCAACAGATCGAAGCTGCACCTGAATATTTCAGTGAATATGCCAAAGCCGCGATTTTGTCAGAACAACAGGAACAGCTCAAACACTTTGGTGTGGTCTTTGATGAATGGTTCCCTGAAAGCCGCCTGCACCATCAGGAAGCAGTCAAAGAAGCCCTCCAACACCTGCAGGAATCTGGCAAAACCTATCAGGAAGAAGGTGCGCTTTGGTTTCGCACCAGCGATTATGGCGACGATCAGGATCGGGTCTTGATCAAGCAGGATGGCAGCACCACCTATTTCGCCAATGATATCGCCTACCACTGGGACAAGCTGCGCCGGGGCTATGATCGGCTGATCAATATCTGGGGAGCCGATCACCACGGCTATATCGCCCGCATGAAAGCCGCTGTACAGGCCCTGGGTTACCCTGCTGACGCACTCGAAGTGCTGTTGGGGCAAATGGTCAACCTCTACCGCAACGGCGAGAAAGTGCGCATGTCCAAACGGACAGGCGAAATGATCACCTTTGGTGAGGTGCTCGAAGAAGTCGGTACCGATGCCACGCGCTTTTTGCTGATGCAGCGCAGTGCCGATGTGACTCTGGATTTTGACCTGGAACTGGCGAAAGCTCAAAACTCTGAAAACCCGGTCTTTTATGTGCAATATGCCCACGCCCGGATTTGCAGTATTTTCAGAAACGCAGCCGACGTCACCCGCTATGATGCTTCAGCTTGGTCAGATGCCGATTTAAGCGTGCTCGAAGCCCCCGAAGAGCGCAGCCTGCTGCTCAAACTGCTCTCCTATCCCGATGAGCTGAGCTTTGCAGCCAAACAACGGGAACCCCACCGCCTGGCCACCTATGGGCAGGAATTGGCAGCGCAGTTTCACTCGTTTTACAAGCAATGCCGGGTGCTGTTTGAAAAAGATGAGAAACAAGAAGTGACAGAAGCCGAAATCGCCCTCAGTCTGGCCCGTTTGAATCTGGTCAAGGGCACCCAAATTGTTTTGCGCAATCTCTTGGTCGATGTCTTCGGCATTTCAGCCCCTGAGGTTATGTAGTGAGAGACGATCGGGCTTTTCTCAACCGCGCTGTGGAGCTGGCCCAGGAAGCAGAAGCCGCAGGCAATATGCCGATTGGCTCTTTGATCGTGCTGGACGGTGAAATCATCGCCGAAGGGCGCAATGCTTTGCTGGTGCCGGTTTATAATCCCGGCGGCCATGGAGAAATCGAAGCGATCAAGCGCGTTCCAGCTGCCCTTTGGCCCCGAGCAGCTGAAATGACCTGCTACAGCAGCCTCGAACCCTGCCTGATGTGCTTTGGCAGCTTGCTCTTGCACGGCGTGGGCCGAATTGTCTTTGGAGCCCTGGATCTTGAAGGGGGAGCAGGCTGCATTCAGAACCACCTGCCCCCCTATTATCCGAAGGTAGCCCCTGCCCCGCTTTGGGAAGGGCCGCTTTTGCCCGAACGCTGTGACCCCTTGTATCACCGCGCACGGGCGCGGTTTATCAGCCTGCCCTGTGGGGGCAACCACCCCAGCACAGAAGATGCCACCCAGGATTCACTTCAATCTCATTGAAAGCCCGATGCCAGTATGGTATCTTGAAAAAGTATTCTTTGCGTCCTTAGTTCAGTTGGTAGAACGGCGGTCTCCAAAACCGCATGTCGGGGGTTCGAGTCCTCCAGGGCGCGCTTCCCCTTCTTTCCGATCTTAAAATCTGTTATTATACATTCACCCCCCCCACCCATCCCTGTAGCAAGGGTTTTTGAACATGGGATAAATGTGAGCGTCCTTAGTTCAGTTGGTAGAACGGCGGTCTCCAAAACCGCATGTCGAGGGTTCGAGTCCTTCAGGACGCGCTCAGATCGTAAAGGAAAATAACCAGATCTATGTCCAAAGCAACTAAAAAAGACGTTTCAGAAACAGAAAAAACAACCAAGGCCAAACCCAAGGAGAAAAAAGAAAAAGAAGCGAGTAAAAACCCCATACAGGAATTCACGCAATTCAGCAAAGATTCCTGGACTGAATTTAAAAAAATTCAGTGGCCCACCCGCAAACAGGCCCTCAACGAGTCTATTGTTGTCCTGGTAACGGTGGTGTTTATTATTTTGCTGGTAAAGGGTTACGATTTGTTTTCCGGCTGGCTCCTGCATTTTATCTTTCAAAAATAGGCATAAAGAGGCTCACAGACTATGATGAATCTTACCAATACAGAAACCCAAGGCAAGCGCTGGTATGTCGTGCATACCTATTCCGGCCACGAAAGCAAGGTCAAACAGAACCTCCTGCGCCGCTCAGAATCGATGGGCATGGACAACCGCATTTTCAATATTGAAGTGCCCGAAGAAAAAGTAATTGAACTCAAAGACGGCAAACGTACCGAAAAAACCAAAAAGATTTTCCCCGGCTATGTGCTGGTTGAAATGATTCTCGACGATGATTCCTGGCACGTGGTGCGCAATACCCCTGGCGTAACCAGTTTCGTAGGCGCAGGCAGCCGTCCGGTTCCCCTCAGCCCACGTGAAGTCAAGAAAATTCTCAAACGTGCATCTTCACGCAAGGCCCGGATTGAGTTTGATTATAAAATCGCTGACGAAGTCAAAATCACCAGCGGCCCTTTCCAAGACTTCAACGGAAAAATCATCGAAGTCAGCCCCGAGCGTGGCAAGGTCAAAGTTTCAGTTTCTATCTTTGGCCGTTCCACACCCGTGGAACTGGAATTCGGTCAAATCAACAAAGTTTAAGCCTTCAAAGACAATTGAAAACAGCGTTGGTTGGCCAGCTTGAACAAGCTGGCCAATTCGCTTTCTCCGAATTGTTCAATCTGCTGTGAAATCATCAGCCAGTTTTCATTTTTATCAACCCAATCATAGGGTAAACTGTCGAGCAGCAGCCGAATCACCGCAAAGATTTCATCCTGGCTCTGGGTATTTTTGAGCATAAACCACAGTTTTTTTAAGGTTTCAAGATCATGCACATCAATGCTTTGGGCTTGGGTGATTTCGTTTTCAGTTTCTTCTGGAGCCATCGGGTACGCTTCCTTTATCTATTTCACTGGTTTCAGAATAGCCTGAGCCCAGGGGCTCGGCAAGCGAATCAATCTGCAATGCCCAGCTTTTGGGTATCTGCTTCCACCAAATAATACCAGCCCAGGGAATGCAATTGGTAATAGGCCAAAACCCTTGGCCCTTTTTTATCCTTGTCTTCAAGATAGCCTGAGGGGGATTTCATGATTTGTGCAACCACCTCTGGGCGGGGATAGGCTTTGAGTTCCCGCGCAGTTTCGACCAGGGTTCCGACGGCGAAGTGCTCAGATTTTTCAAGCGTACTGGCCACCACTCTTCCCTGCTGATCCAAAAGATAGCTGTTGAGGATGCCTGGCCTGTCTTTGATTTCTAAAAAATGTGTTTTGATATAATCCAGGGTCATTTCAGCACCTGCCACCCCCAAAAATTGTCTTTTTGAATCATAGAGCGGTTGGGTACAGGGCAAAACCCACCCTCCCCCCGAGGTATCAATATAGGGGCTTTGCCAGCGGGGGCCTTTCTGATGCAGAGAAAGGGTATACCAAGGCCGTTTGCGGGCATCATAGGCCGCCTTATAGCCCGTATTGCCAGGGTAATTGACCAGCAGCCCTTGCTTCAGACCCAAATAGGCCCAAATCAAAGGCACGCCCTTGTCGAGAATTTGTTTTCGCACCGCTTGTTCTGAAAGCCCCACCAAATCCTGTCCCTGGCTTTGCAGGGCAATATGGCGAAAGACATGCCGCAGGGGGCTGAGTTTTCGAATCAAGGGTTCAAGTTCAGCTTTTTCAACCCCCGGAGAGAGCTTAAAGGTCAGCCAATCGCTGCTGATTTTCGCTTTGTAATAGCTGGAATAGCGCAAATCAGGGGGAGCGGTGCGGGGATTGTAAAAATCCAGATAGGTATAAAAGGGTTCGCGACTGGGCACCCCAAATTCCAAAACCGTTTCAGCCGCCCCTGAGAGGCGTTCCAAAAGGGCTTCAAAATTTTTGAACTGGGCGTCAATCAATTCTGCGCGTTTGGAAACCCCCATCAGGTATTGACTCAATTTCTTTTCATGGGCCTGGGCACGCTGCATGGCCTGCTGCTGTTGATACAAACTCCAGATCAAAATCCCTGCACTCAGCGAAAAAAGCCCAAAAACCAAACCCAGGGTAATTTGGCGGTGCCGCCCCACCCAGCGCAAAACCTTTTGCAGCGAGGTATCGGGTTGCGCAAGCACCGCTTCCCCGCGCAAAAACCGGCGCAGGTCATCGGCCAGCTCTGCCACGCTGGCATAGCGATCGGGGGCCTTCTGGGCTGTCGCTTTGTGAACAATCGCCTGCAATTCAAAGGGCAGGGGCTGTTTGGCAACATAATGCTGAAAGGGTTCAAGTTCGGCCTTGAGCACTTTTTTGATCAGTTCTATCGGCTCAGTGGCATGAAAAGCCGGTTTCAGGGTGATCAGTTCAAACAGAATCAAACCGAGTGAAAATTGATCACTGCGACCATCGAGCAGGTCGTTTTTACCAGCAGCCTGTTGGGGAGACATATAGCGGGGCGTGCCCAGAATTTGTCCCAATTGGGTGCGCTCCATCGGGGGTTCGTTGAGATCGGTCTTAATCAGGCGCACAATTTCTTCATCGACAGGGGGTTCGGCCTGCTGAATGACTTTGGCAATGCCCCAATCCATCACATAGACTTCGTTATAGGGGCCAATCATAATATTGGCGGGCTTTAAATCACGGTGAATCACGCCTTTTTTATGGCTGTAATGCATGGCATCGCAGACCTTGAGGAAATGATCCAACATCACCCTTAAACTGTGTTCTTCGTCCACTTTGCCCGTTTGGTCGTATTGGGCACGGGCCTCACGAATCAGATCTTTCAGGGTTTTGCCATGAATCAGTTTCATGGAATAGCCAATTTCACCCCGGGCCGTAATTTCAAGGCTGTAAATCGGCACAATATTGGGATGATCCAATTGGGCTGTAATTTGGGCCTCGGTGAAGAAACGATCCATCACCTTGCGGTTTTGGTTCATATCCGTGTGGATTTTTTTATAGGCCACTTTGCGGTGCAGATTTTGGTCGCGGGCCAAGAGCACCTCACCCATCGCCCCCGAACCCACGGTTCCCAACATGGCGTATTTTTCCCGCTCGGCTTTCAGAGTTTCGCCCATTTCAGGATTTGTCGCTTGGGTCTGAGACTGCTCCCAATCACTGAGCAGCGTGATCTCAACCGCCTCTTCGCCTGAAAGCTCAGGAAAGAGTGAAAAATCTGGCGAAGGGGTATTCTGTTCTGCAGACAAGCGAAAATTTTTCCTTTGCGCGAATTTCACGTGAGCAGGAATTCAGTCCCAACCTGCTCAAACATCTTCAGAATACATCAAAGCCGTTCAAATTGTTAAACTCAAAACTTGCCCTCAGCTGGAAGCCGACTCATAGGAAGCCAGACCTTTGCGCCAGAAAAACCCAATCAAGAACCAGCAGAGCAACAGCAGAAACCCCATCCAGACCAAACCCTGCCATTCTACAGGGTTGAATAAAAACCTCACAGGCGCACTGCCCACCAGCAAGACCGGAATCACGAAACTGAAAAACTTCTGGGCAAAATACTGGTAAACAAAATCAGGCCAACGCGAAACCTGCTGAAACTGCATGCGCATAAAATTAATCCCCATCGATTCCACAATCCAGAACATCGACATGCAGAGCAGAATTTCAATGCTGGTCAAGAGGGCCAGCCCCAAGAGCACCAAGGGGGGCAGCAAAAGCCATTGCCAAGCCGAGAAATGCAAAATCTGCCCATAGTACCAGAGAAAATACCAGGTAAAAAATCCATTCAAAAGCGTACCGGGCCGCATCGAGCGAAAAAAGATCACGAACAGAGCAGCCACAGGTTTGATCAAAATAAAATCCAGGCGGCCGGTGCGAATATCATAGGAGAATTCCCAGAAGTTTTCGCTCACAAAGGTCATATGCAGATGCTCTACGGCAATCATAAAGGCCATAAAAAACATAAATTCACTGCGGCCCCAGGGGCCAATCTGGCTCAAGTGTGCAAAGAGAAAATCGACAGAGCCGAGAATGGTCGCATAAAACACCAGATCCATGACAATCAGCAGCACAAAATGCAAGCGGTAGCTCATGGCGGCGGCAAAACAATTGTTGACATATTCGCGGTAGATCCCGCCATAGTGTTTCAGCACCGACATGCTCAGATGCCCGCCCCGGTATAGGCACGCAGGCCCCGGTTCCAAACCCAATGGGCCAATAAAAACGACAGCAAGCCCCAGGCCCCAATCACGCCAAAGGCCTGGTATAAAGAGCCCTGATAAGTGCCCATCATCAGTTTTACGGGCACCCAGGTCAAATAGGGAAAGGGCAGATATTCAAGCCCAGAGCGAATCCAGGCAGGAAAAATTTCAAGGGGAATCAAAGCCCCTGAAAAAAATTGGCTGACCGTCACGATCATCACGCGCAAAACCCAGGTTTCTTCAAGCCAAAAAGCCAGAATGCCGACCAGAAAATTGACCTGAAACCAAAACAATCCCACGCAGAAACAGTAAACAAAGCCCAGGCCCAAAGCTGGCAAGCTAATTTCAACCCAACCCGCCAGGGCAATCAGCAGCAGACTGAGCCCTGCCACCAGAACCTGAATCAGCTGAAAGGCAATAAAACTGCTGGCATGAAACTGCCAGAAACCAAAGGGATAGATCAAATAGGCCGAAATCCGCCCCAGACGAATATCCTCGGCGAGATTCATGCCATTGAAACCCTGCCCCAAAAAGGTCACGATCATGACCCAGGCCTGATACGCCAACATTTGCCGAAAGGTATAGCCCTGCAAGGTATGAATGCCTTCAAGCGAATAAATCGCCGACCAGAGATTGTAGCGGATAAAGAAAAAGACCAGCACCGGCCCAATCACTTGCAAGAGAAAATTGAGTTTATAGGCCAGGGTTTTGGCCCAGGCAATCTGAACTGTGGCCGCCCATTTCTGCAATTCAGCCGAAAAACTCATAGCGGTTTGGCCATCAGCTGGGGATTGTTCAAAAGTTCATTCATGACCCGTTCAATCGGGAGTTTTTCCATGCTCAGCGAGCTGACCGGAAAATCACGTAGCAAGCGCATCGAGGTCTCACGCAGCTGATCTTCAGCAATCCGCAGCTCGACCTGGGTTTTGTCTGCGTTCCAACGGGCATCCAAGCCCTGCCAGATTTCAGCCTCTGTTGCCACGGGCTGCTCAAATTCCACACTTACAAATTTCTGGCGCCCCAATACGGCTTCAAATTCACGAATCGGGCCATCAAAGCGTTTACAGCCCTCTAAAACCAGCACAATCCGCTGACAGATGGCTTCAACATCGGCCATATAGTGTGAGGTCAGAATCACGGTGGTGCCGTACTCGCGCTGCCAGGCCAATACAAATTCACGGATATTGTTCTGGGCCACCAGATCCAGCCCGATTGTGGGTTCATCGAGAAAGACAATTTCGGGCTGGTGCAAAAGGCTGGCCATGAGTTCCATTTTCATGCGCTCTCCCAGAGAGAGTTTGCGCACATGCACCTTCAGCAGTTTCTCTACCCCCAGCAATTCACATAAACTGCCCAGACGGCGGCGGAAATCCGCCTCTGGAATTTCGTAGTATTTTTGCAATAGCAGAAATGAATCCATGGCGGGAATATCCCACCAAAGCTGAGATTTTTGCCCCATCACCAAGGCAATTTTGCGCCGAAAGGCCACTTCGCGCTGATGGGGCACATGCCCCAAGACCCGTAGGTCTCCCTGCGAGGGCACAATGATGCCCGTAAACATCTTCATCAGGGTGGTCTTGCCCGCCCCATTGGGGCCCAAGAGTCCGATCCGGCTCCCCTGTTCAATTTCCAGATCAAAATCTTGAATCGCCGAGCGCAGTTCATAATCGCGCACGAAAAAAGATTGGATCGAGCCCAATATTCCGGGTTCTTTGTGGTAATGCCTGAAATTTTTTGCAAGAGACTGACAGGAGATGGCTGGAGAATTCATGGTTGGGGTGCTTCAGTTCAATTGGGCGAGGGGGCCGAATCCCAAGGGGCTTTGCCAAAACGAATCTCTATCTTGGCCCAATCCACAGGCGAGTCGGGATAGAGATCCACCAAATTCTGAATCAGGTCTTCAAGCGTGGTGAGTTCTGGCGCCACATGGTCTTTGCCCATGGTAAACGATCCTTCTCCCCAAATCGGCAGAGGCGAAAAACTGAGCACTTCTGTCTTGCCGCCTGGGGTTCTGCCCGTAGCCAGCATGACGTGGCTGGCGCCATCGAAGAGCACAATATCTCCCTCTTGCGGGCGTGGGCCAGACTGCATCTGAACCTGCCCCTCAAGCACCTGGTACTGCATGCTCTGTGCCCCGTGGGGCAGCATTTCCTTTTCAAAAGGTTCTGTGACCACATGCTGCTTTTCAAATTGTTTTAACCAATCTGAGTCAATCTTGCCAGCCTGCAAAGCGGCATACAGAATAAACTCATAGCAATTCAAGATCAACTGATCATCCAGGGCTGGGATTTGCATGGCATCGCCTGTACGTATCCATTCAGCAAAACTCTGTTTGCCTGGTGAAAGTGAACCCGAGGCCCCCCAAGTGGCCGTATGTTGCGTCCAAGGCAAGACCTCTTTGAGGCTTAAAACCTGGGGGGAGTTCAAAGCCAAAGTCTGCTCGGGAAGTGCTCCTTTCTTCAAACCTTTTTGAAGTTGATCAGCTTGAAAAGGGCTTGGCAAGGGGCTCCCTTGAGCAGATGCCTGATGGCCCACAGGCGGCGCGCTTTCTGCCTGTGCGGGGGAGCGTAAATTTTGAGGACGAAGGGGGTTCAGAGCATTCATGGTATGTTTCTCACCTGCATCCCTTCAGCATAGCAAAGCCCGTTGTTTTTGTCAGGCTCAAGCACGGATTCAGGATAAAAATTGCCGATTCAGTGATTTACAAAACGTAAAATACTTTTGTATACTAATTGTATTCAAGGCCTCTCAGCAAGACGTTCTGGAGAAAATGGATGGACTTTCAAAATTTGACTGCCAATCTCAGTGATGATTTTTTGCTCCGCAATCAAAGTGAATTGCAGGAATTCTGGCTCAATTGCAAAGATCAGCTCGAAAATGCAAAAACAGAGTACTTCCACCAAAGTTTGACCGAATTGACACATCTGTTTCTTTTTGGCAATAAAATTCAGGTAGACCATCTCGATATGGGCGAAGACAGTTCCGACTGGCCTGTTTTGACCTCTGATAAATTTCGCCGTGAAGATTATCAGGTCTTAAGGGAATTCTTACGCGAGGCCACAGGCAACCGCAAAATGTCGGACACCTCACCGCTCGGCCTTGCCGAAACCTGGGCCGAAGCCCTGTCTGAACGCTGGCTCAACCTGAGCCACGAAATTCTTTTCCGCAATCTGCCAGAAGATTGGAAAGACAATTTTGAACTTGAAGACGCGCTGGTGGCCTGGCAATCTGAATTGGCCCAGGAAATGCGCAAAAAACTCAATGAAGTGCCTTTTCATTGGATGATTGAAGCCTATGCCCAAAGTGCACGCGATCTTGAAAAAGAAAAAAAAGCCCAACGTCAATTGCAACAGCGGGTCACAGAAATACGCATCCAAACAGCACGCAATGTGCACAGCTTGGTGCGCAAAATTTTGCCCAAAGAGAAATACCTGCCCGAGGACCGCCCGCTGCTACTTGAACAGCTCAGCGCCCTGCGCGATGAAATTTCAGACCTGGATTTTCAAATCTATTTAAACAGTCCGATGTTTGCTTCCCTCTGCACCCAAGCCCTCTGCCTGGAGCTGCGCAAGTACTTTAAAGAAAGCCCCAACCTTTCTCAAGAAGCATAAAAGCGCTGCCCCTTTCTCAAGGATGCAGCGCTTGGAATTGAATCATCAGTTTTAATGCAAGGCTTCTTCGTAGCTCTTGTGAAATTCACGTTCACGGGCCGGGAAACGATCATGGGGAATGCGTTGAATATTGGCAGGCGGGGGAACCTTTAAGCTCAGATCACCCACCGCTGCAATCATCAACTGCGCCCCAGAGGCCAGAAACTCGCGGTTAATCGTCGGAAACTGATCACCCCGTTGGTGGTAATAGGGAGTGCTGTCTTCACTGGTCCATTCTTCAGACATGCACAGCGAAGGATAGCCCTGATCATGAAAGGAAACATGATCGGATTGGCCCGTATTGGTACGATCCAAGGGAAGATTCAGACCATGGGTTTTATTGACCATCTGGTAATAGTCCCAGAGAATGCCATCAGGGCGGGCCAGTTCAACGGCCTTGTCGCCATCGCCATCCCAGCCCAGCATATCGATGGTATGTACGCTGGTAATTTTCAAGCCCTGCTTTTTGAATTTACGGGCCAGATAGCTGCTTCCCACCAAGCCCAATTCTTCTTCATCAAACCAGGCAAAGAGAATATTCACTTTTCGGCCCTTGAGTTGCGGCAAAACAGCAGCGGCTTCAAGCACGGCTGTTGAACCTGAGGCATTGTCATCAGCACCGGCATTGCGCACCGAATCCATATGGGCCCCCACCACGATATACTCATCGCTGGGTTCTTCAGCCATCAGGCGGGTAAAGACATTGCTGCCATTGCGGCGGTACTCATCCAGTTCGACCGTATACCCCAGACCTTCCAGGGTTTCTTTGAGGTATTGGCGGGTCATGGCACGCCCCTGAACCGTTCCCCGTTCAGGAATCACCGTATTGCTTGCAATTTGTCTGGCCCCAGTCAAGGCTGCAAGATTGGATTCCATCCGTTTCAGATCCACGCGTTTTTCAATCCCTTCAGAAACCTTGCGTTGCAATGCAAAACTGCGCAGGGGGGGAGCCGCCTGGGGAGTTGAAACCAAGGCATTACAACTGTTAAGCAAGGCAAGAGAAAGGGCGGCAAGCAGGATCTTTGACTTCATGAACTGACCTCAAATCGATTAGGAGATAGAAACTTTATCGTCAAGAATAAGAAAAACTTGTGTAAAGTTTAAGAATTGATTAACCCAGACAAAACTTCACCCCCCAAAAACTTGATCTCGATCAATGTCAGAATTTTTTACATATACTATACTGGGTATATTATTAAATCCCCCTATGGAGATATGCATGAAAATCGAAACCTTTTATGATCCCAAGACTTATACCTTGACCTATGTGGTTTTTGATCCTGATACAAAAGATGCCGTGATCATTGATCCAGTTCTTGACTACGATCCTGCTGCTTCAAAAATATCTACTGAAAGTTTTGAAAAAAACAAAGAATTTATCGATCAGAACGATCTGAAGCTTCACTATATTTTAGAAACCCATGCCCATGCCGATCACCTTTCAAGTTCTCAATACATCAAAGATGCTTACCCCGAGGCAAAAATTGGCATTGGCGAAAATATCAAAACCGTTCAGGAAGTTTTCAAAGGACTGTTTAATTATACAAGCCTGAAAACCGACGGTTCTCAGTTTGATCAGCTGTTTGTGGATGGTGAAGAAATTTCGGCTGGTAGCCTGCGTTTCAAAGTCATCAATACCCCCGGACATACCCCAGCCTGTGTCAGCTATCTGATTGAAGATGCAGTTTTCACAGGGGATTCCCTGTTTATGGAAGACTTCGGCACAGGCCGCTGTGATTTTCCTGGCGGTTGCTCGGTAGATATGTATACCTCAATCCATGAGAAGCTTTACAATCTTCCCGATGATACCCGTGTCTTTGTGGGACACGATTATCAGCCAGGAGGCCGTGAAGTAAAATATGAAACCACGATCGGCAAATCCAAAGTTGAAAATGTGTTTTTGAAAGCAGAAACAGATAAGGACGCTTTTGTCTCTCACCGCAATCTGCGCGATAAAACCCTGCATGCGCCTGTGCTGCTGCTGCCCAGCGTTCAGGTCAATGTCAATGCAGGTTCCTTTCCACCGGCTGAAGACAATGGCATGAGTTATCTTAAAATTCCTCTGCGCTAAAATCTGATGGACTCAGCACGGACAGAAGTTTCTGTCCGTGCTTTTTTTATCGGCCCTGGCCAGCAAAATTTCATGGGAGGGGGATGGCAGCGCAAGCCTTCCCTTTGTTATGCTGCTCTCAGCACTTCAGCTCAGCCTGAAACGCTATCCATGTAATGACGAGGTTTCCCCATGCGTATCAAACACCTGCCCGCTCTGGCGCTGAGCTTGTATCTATTGCTCCAAACACAGGCCTTTGCTTTTGCGCCTGGCCAGGATATTCTGGCTCAGAAAGACGATGGCAATTGGTATATCGCCTGGGTGATCCGCGAAGAAGCGGGGCAGGTACTTGTCGCTTATAACTGGAGTGCCAATGAAATGGAATGGCTGCCCAGCGAACGCATCAGAGAAAATCAGCGCGCCCCCAAAGCCGACGCTGAGAAATGGATCTCAGGCTGGAACAGTTCAGAAGGTTCGCTCTGGGCCTTGGCGATTTCAGCAGATGGAAAATGGGCTGCCGTCGCTGCAGCGGCTGGCTATATTCAGACCTTTGAACAGCCCAACCTCTACCCCCTGCAGAAACTTCCCGGCAACCAAAAACCGATCCGAGCGCTGGCTTTCAGCCCCGACAGTCAGAGTTTGGCAAGTTGTGATGATGGCGGGCAAATCAGCATTTACCAGACCGGACAGTGGAAGCTGCTGCAACGCAAACAAGTATCGGGAAGCTGCAATACACTCGCCTTTTCTAAGCAAGGGGTGTTGGCGTTAGCAGGCTATACGGCTCAAAAAAATCCTACCCAAGCCCTTTGGCTCTATGATTTGAATTCACAGAAACTTTCAGCGCCCTTAGTCCCCAAACCCTCCCAAGAACGTGTGATTTCAAGCTTAAGTTTTGACCCAAGTGGAGAGTTTCTGGCCTTGGGCAGTTCCAATCAACTCAAAGGCATTGAACTGTTTTCAGTTTCAAATTTAAGCTTAAAAGCCTTGCGTAAACTGCCTTCAGCCGGAGATATTTCAACTCTGGCCTTCAGCCCTGACGGTAAATACCTGGCCGCAGGCGGTACAGAGCAAAAGCTCATGCTTTGGAACTGGCGCAGCGGACAACGCTTCTGGGCTACCCCCTGGCGAAGTGGCAAGGAGCAATATATTACAAATCTCGATTTTTCTCCTGATGGCAGCCAGATTGCTGTCTGTGGCATGGGTTCGGGAGAACCCGTACAAATCTTTCGTACAGGCAATGGCAAACACGTGAAAAGTTTGGGAAAAAAAACCAGTATGAACTGTACAGGTCTCAGATTCACACAAGACAATCAGAGCTTGCTGACGATCCGCCAGGTCTACAGCAATTTCTTTGAACTGATTCTCGATCGCTACCGACTGAAACCCAACCGAACCGGGGAAACCCAACCTTAAACCTGCAATTCAGAGCAAGAAGCAGATGCGCTTAGCAACTCATGCGCCGCGACAGGCTATAATAGAGTAAGCCCAAATCTGTCTGTAAGCGAGCAGTCACCCATGCCCTATTTGCGTCGTGATTCTATTCAGCCCTCAGTGCCCCTTCAGGCAGCAAAACCCCTGGTACCTGTCGCCCCTGCGCCACCATCCGAGGCGCTTACCCCCTCTGTCAAAACAGATTCCCTTCCCTCCAACCAACAGGCCAGTGGTTCTGCCCCTGCCAGTGTGGCTCTGTTCGATCCCCCGGTTTCAAGCACTCCTGTACAGGCCGCCAAAAGCCTTGAATTGATACTGAATCAGCGTAAAAGTTTAAGTGGCAACAACCTACCGAGCGCGCTGCAGGCCCAAATTCAAAACAGTCTGGATCAACTCAAGCAAAAACTTGCATTTTATGATCTCAAGCAACCCCAGGTCCGACAGGAAGTCTTTACGCTGATGCGTCAATTGGGACAGCAATTGCAAATGGGCCAGCTGATGGACAGCCCCGTCAAGGCGGGTTTAGATCAATTAAGCGCTGCAGTGATTGCCGAAGCGGGTCAGGAGCTGGGGCTTCAACTTCAGCGTGCGGGCAGCCTGCCGCAACTCAGTATCCAAGCAGACGCAAACCTGGGCACTCAAACCGATCTGCTGGCAGACAGCCGTGAACTGGTTCGGGATTTGGAACGCAACAAAGCCCCGCTCAAAAAACTGACCCCTGAAACCCTCCTGGTGATGAGCCTGCGCGATGAACTGCTGCGGCGGGGCCTTGAAAATATTGCGCCCCGTGGGCCCGTCACGCCCCTCTACGTGGACCACCCCGAAGAGGATTTGGGCATTATTCGCAATGCAGTCGAAATGGCCGATGGCATGCTCTCAGCCACTCAGGATCTGCCCCCCGATCTGCTTCAGGATTTTTCGAAGCTGACCGAAACGATTTCTAAAGCCCCCCCTGGCAAGCTCAATGAAAGCTTGGAAAAACTGCGTGAACAGAGCAGTGCCTCACAGTTTGGCGATTTAGGCAAAAGCCTTCAGGATCTTGCCAGCCAAGACAGTTTGAATATTCCTGCCCTGCAAAACCAACTGGCTGAACTCAATCAAAAGGGCGCAGTCCCAGCGAATATTCAAAGCCTCTCGCAAAACCTGACCGAGAGCTTGAATAAAGCCAGTGGCCAGGCTTCAGAACAGATTCAAAATCAGGTCAAACAATTGGCAGATTCTCTGACCCAGGTTGCCAACCAAGGCGCAAAGATTCAAGTTCCTGCCCCCATCAACCAACTCGTCGATCTGGCTTTTCAAGGGGTTCAATCCGGCCCTCCCCATTTAGGCGCAGGTTTCACCCCCGTGATTGCGGCCTATAGCCAGGGCATGAATGCGATTGAAAGCCAGCTCCCCCCGCTGTGGTTCCCCGTCACCCTGCCGATTCCGCTCAGTTACAATCAGGGGGATACCTCCTTTCTGCTACCGGCAGGCTCTCAACTCAGCCAAAACCACGCAACGGGCGCCTATACGATTCAATCTCCCGGCATGTACCTGCAAACCGGCTCAACCCAGGTAGCCGCCAACCAGGCCCAAATCCAACTGGGCAATGGCCTCGATCAATTGCAAATGAATTCCCTGACGGTCAATGATTCAGGCCAAAGTACAGTGCTTAGCGGTGTCAAGGCCCAAATTGACAGAAACCATGCCAGCAGCCTGATTCAAGCGGATTCCATTGCCATCAACAATGAATCTGGCCAAATTCAGCTTGAAAATGCCCGCATGGTTCAAACCCCTGGCAGCTTTGAATTGGCCACCGATCATTTGCTTTACCAACAGGGTCAGAATGCGCTCAGCGCCGATCAGGTAGGACTTTGGCAGCGTGATCAGGGCGGTGTCTCCAGCCTGAAAGGCGAAGCACAGAACCTGAATTATCTCGATGGGCAAACCCTGATTACGGCTGATCGCATGGGTTTCCAGATGGTGCAAAATGAGAACACGGGCGATGGCTTGCTGCGCTTCTCAGGTGAAAAGGTTGCCATTCAGAGCGGCGACAGCCTGCTCAGTGCCGAGCAGGGCAATTTTGACCTGATCACCCGTGCCGATGGCAGCTCAAAGGCGACCCTCGCAGCAGAAAATGCAAATTGGCAACAGGGCACGCAGAGTGTGAGCAGCCAAGGGCTTGCGAGTTTGGAGCTGGATCGCGACAGTGCGGGCCATCTCTCGCATTTGAGCGCCCAAGCCGATCAGCTCAATTACGCCAATGGCAGCCAGACAGGCCAGCTTACAAACGGCCAGCTCAGTATCAATTATCACCCCAATGGCTCTCCCAGTCAGATTCTTGCCGGTGTCGGGAACTTGCATTGGCAAGACCCCCAACAGGGCATTGATGCGCAGGGAGTGGGCATACAGGCTGATTACTCTGAAACTGGCACCATTCAAAACCTGGCTGGAAAAGTCGATAGCCTGCATTATTCTGGGCAGGGCCAGCAACTCAATGCCAGCCAGACCCAGATCCAAGCCAACTGGGATGAAAATGGACAACTCAAACGGCTGAATGCCCAGGCCGGGCAGCTTGATTATCTGGGCCAAAACGGCGAAAGCCTGAAGGCCAGTAACGCCCAACTCAACGCGCAATTTTATGAAACGGGTCAACTTCAAACCGTACAGGCTGAAACCGGCAGCCTGAATCTGAGCCAAAATGGACAGGTTCTCAACCTTCAGAACGCCCAGGCCAGTGTCAATTATCGCCCCGATGGCAGTCTGCAAACCCTTCAAGGGGGAGCCAGCCAGGTCGATTGGCAAAACAATACCGATCAACTTCAGGTTGAAAATCTTCAGGGCCAGCTCAATTATGGCGAGAATGGCCTGCTGCAGTCAGCCCAACTCAGCGCAGGCGATCTGAATTATCACGGTTCTCAAGGAACGCTCGCCACCCAGGGCCAGAGCAGCCTGAATCTGAATTACACTGCCAATGGACAGTTGCAGAGTGCGCAGGGCCAGATTGAGAAACTCAATCTCCAAACTCTGTCTGGCGATCAGCTTCAGATCGAAAAGGCAAACGCCCAGCTCAGTTACGGCGAAAATGGTCTGCTGCAAAGCGCCAGCGCCAGTGCAGGGCAAGTAGACTGGCAATCGGGTTCGGGAGACAAGCTGAATGTTCAGGGCCTGGGCATGCAGCTCAATTATGCCGATAACGGGCTCTTAGAAAGCGCAAGTGCCCAAGCGGGCGATCTGAATTACTCTGGCAGTTTGGGAACCGTTGAAACCCATGGCCCCACCACCCTAAATGCCTTTTACAGTGAAAAGGGTCAATTGGCTTCGCTGAATGCGCACTCAGAGAGCGTTGATTTCTCAGGCCAAGGGCTTCAGGCCCATGCCGAAAACACCACCCTGAAACTGGATACCTATGAAAATGGGCTGGTCAGCAATATCTCAGGCAGCAGTGAAAACCTGAGTCTGCAAGGAGATTGGGGCAAACTGACCACCCAGGGCACCACCTCCGTGGGTATCCACTATACTGAAGCGGGCCAATTGTCTGGCCTACAGGCCCATTCCGATCAGTTGAGTCTGGCCCAAACCGGTACAACGCTCAATCTGACCGGAACCGACCTCAAATTGGATTATGGGGCCAATGGCCAGTTAAGTCAGGCGGTCGGCAGTGTTCAGGCCGGCCAGTACAGCGGTGATTTTGGTCAGGTCGATCTCAGTCAGGGCGCAGTCAAACTCAGTTATGGCGAAAAGGGTCAACTCAGCCAGATTCAAGCCGGGGCAAACAGCCTGAATTATGCTGGGGATCAAGGCCAATTGACCCTGCAAGGCACCCAATTCCAAGCCCACTATGGTGAAGATGGGCTTTTAGAGAATATTCATTTAAACGGTGAGGGGGTTCAATTTGCAGGCCAGACCGGACAAAACCAAGCCCTCAATTTTGCCATGGGCACCTATGCCGCAGATCTCACCCAGAAAACAGAAGGCGGCCAGCTCTTTCATTTTCAAGGCCAGCAGATAGCGCTGCAATCCGGTGAGCAAAACCTGAACCTGCCAGAGGTGCGCACCCTGCAACTTGAAACGGGCGCTGATGGCAGTATTTCAAGCATGAAGCTACACCTGCCCGACCAAAATACCTATTCCAATCCGGATTTGAACGCCGCCCTCGACAATCTACAGGCCAGCTATTCCCAGGCGGGTAATCAGCTCCAGGCCAGTTTTGATGGCTTCAAACTGGAAATGCCCAAAGAGGGCTTAACTGTCGATCTGAAGGGCGGTCAATTGCTGGATAACCCCCAATTGACCAGCCTGCACCTCGATTCAGCAGCTGTGGTCAAACAGTTGGAACAGGAACTCAATGTCAAAGTTGAAAATGTCGACCTCTTGCTGAACAAAACCGAAACGGGTACCCTTGCCAGCGCGGACTTGCGCGTGGGCCAGGCCGATGCCCTGGTCTCTGGTATGAACCTGATGGTACGCACCCAGAATGGCGATCAGGTACGCCTGAATATGCAAATGTCAGAAGATGGCAGTTTCCTCAGGGAAGCTTTCCTGCAAATTCCACAGGGTGGAGAAATCAAACTCAGCAAAGACGATCTCAACCTGCGCTTGGGGGGAGGCCAAAAACTGAGTTTTCAGCAGGACGGTCAAGGGCTTTATACCTTCCGGGGTGAAGGCCTGGATATTGACGCCAGCACGAAAGATGCCAAGGTTCAGGTTACGGGGGGAACGGCCCAAATCAGCCTCGACAGTAAAAATGGCGATCTGATCATTGATGAAATCAAAGGCACAAAAATCCATGCCGAAGTTGCGGGGCAAAAAATTGATGTCGATATCAAAGAAATGGAAGGCTTTCTCGTCAAAGCCACTGGCATTTCTGGGCTGGCCCAGGGCGCAGCCCTGCACCTGGTACCCACCTCAGACAGCTCTGTCCTGACCGCCGAAATTCGCACCTCTTATAATGGCATTCCGATTGCTGTCAAATTTGACAATGTGCATGAACTCAAAGCACTCGCAACGATTGAAACCAATCGCGCCCATGTCTATTTTGGCGATCCCAGTGGCCGCGGTGAAGTGAAAATTTCAGCAGGCCCGCTGGAGATGAAAGGCTCAGCGATTGAGTTTGTGGCCCGTTATCAGCAATACGACCCCCAACGCATGATGAGCACGCTCAGCCGAGCCCTGTCTTCAGATGGCTATGAGATTGTTAAAGGCGTACAGCTCGAACTCGATGGCGTACTGCGTCTGCAAACCCCCTTTAAAAATGGCCCCCATGCCGGTCTAACCCTACTTTTCCCCCGGCCTCAGGCCATGACCCAAGCGCCATTTGACCCCAACCCCTTCAGCAGCAATCAAATCGGCAAGGGCATGGATGACGGGGCCTTTGGCCTCGTCACCGAGTTGGGTTGGAAACATACCAATGATGCCAATACTGAGAGCACCTATGGCGTTCATGCCGGTCTGGTTCCTGGCTCCTATCTGAGCATTGACCAAACCCAGGGCAGCGCCAGCCTGGCAGGCGTGCCGCTGCCCAAACATATTGCCATTCCCACCACGGCGATTGCAGGCGTCACCTATCGCAGACACAGTGATTTGTCTCGCCTCGATCTGATGGCTGGGGGCTACCTCAATCCCGCCGGGTTGGCCCCCAGCACAGCTCCAATTTCAGAACCGAATAAATATGGGGCCTATGCTGGCTTTAGCTACCGTGAAGGCAGTTGGCAGATGGGCGTCACCAGCACAGTGGATCTGAGCAAGTCCAAACCCGATTTCGGTGCCATGGTCAGTGTCGGGCTCAGTTTTTAAAGCATGCCTGAAGACCTGATGAAGGGGTTTAAAAAGTTTCTGCTCGGGTTTCGCTGGGCAGGAGAAGGCTTGGTTTATGCCCTGAAAACCCAGCGCAATATGCAGGTTCATGCTGCAGCAAGCCTATTGGCCCTCTCTCTCAGCTTGTGGTTAAACTTGCTCCCGCTGGAATGGGCTGTTTTGTTTTTGACCTTGGGGCTGGTTTTGAGCCTGGAATTGCTCAATACTGCGCTCGAAGCAAGCTTAAATCATCTCGCTCCAGAGATTCATCCCCAGGTCAAAATTGCCAAAGACGTAGCAGCAGGAGCTGTTTTAGCCGCCTCCATCGCGGCTGTCGCCGTCGGGCTTTGTCTCTGGGGGCCCAAACTCTTGAACGTTCTCCGACACTGACCCTGATATACTTAATTTTTGCCTGGGGGGGTTTCCATTTGAATACCCATTTTTTCAAATTCAGATTCTAAACGCAGGGCATTCTGAAAATCCTTTTCAGTGACCGCCCAGGAGTCCCCCTCGGCCCCCGAAAGGGCGACTGAAATGGAATCTTGCTGAATCGAAAAATAGGTCTGAATCCCAAAGATCGTTTGAATACTCGGTTCCTGGTAGTTGGGATAAGCGGTGACAGGGTGTGCCAGACGTTGATATTCGTCGAAGGCATAGGACACGCGGGGTTGAACGCGTTCCACTCCCTTCGGAATCACCTGAAGGGGAATCTGAAGTTTTTCGAAAATTTGAAGCAGTTCTGTTTCCCCTTGAAAACGAATTTTCCCCCAAATCGTATCCGCGTCATTGGCATGCCCGCCAAGGGCATAGACAAAATAAAAATAGCGCAGGGTCTGGTTCCAGCGTTCAGTGGTTTTCAGACTGGGGGGCATGGCAAATTCCTTTGTAAAATTTTCAAGTCGGGATTCTCTTGCTCACCCTCTCTTTTCTTGAGATATTATATGCTAAAATAACAGCTATCCGTTCCCTGTAAGCAAGATAAACCGCCAAAGGAAGTGATTGCAGATGATGAATATCTTTAGCATTGCGAATAAATTGGACGTCTCATGGCACCCTGAGATTGCCACCGTTTTGGAAAGCTGGACCGATTTCAATGTTGAACTTGAAGAATTTCGCAAAGCTGTTTTTGTAAAAGGTATCAATCACGCCAGAGGCAGCCAGGCCAAAGCCTGGATCTTTGATCCCAGTAAAGCCAGCGGAGAATTCAGTGAAGAGATTTTGGGCATGATTGCCCAGGATCGTTTTCCTGCGTTGGGTTGGACGGGTGTGAAATATTTTATTACGATTCACCCCGAAGCGACTGAAATTCTCGTCAATCCAGACACCTCCATGACCCGTGGCGTACAAAGAGTCGATGCGCCTTCTGTAGAAAGTGCCATGGCTTTTATCAAAGAAAATCCATAGACAGAGCTGGAGCTGTCTTTTAACCCCATAAAAAAACCTTGAGCCAGCCATTTTCAAGCCGACTCAAGGTTTTCGTTATAAGAACTTAGAAAAGTCTGCTGCCGAAAAGTGTTGCATATTCGGCGTTCACTTTATTGCCATAGGTTGCCACATTGGGATCCCCATAGCGTGCAAGCGCTCTTTGCACATTGCCATTGTTACGATCTTGAATTTCATAGGCCATATAGGCGGTAGAAGTCCAGATATTCTGCTTGATATTAAAGCGCTGATTAATATTGGTTTCACTGGCAATAAAATTGTCACGGTACTGGGTATAGGGCTCACGACCCTGTTGACCCTTGGCCATTCCCGCCATATAGTGCACCTGACGAATGGCGACCCCTGTCAATTGCCCCAACCCACCGGCACCGGTACTGCTGCGGGCTCGGGGATTAAAACCCCCGCTTTCATGGGCATAGACTGCCAACATCACTTTGGGATCTACGCCAAAGGCCTCACCCGCTTTATCCAATTCAACGGCAATCTCACGCATTTCAGCGTCGGTGGTTCGGGTTCTATTGGTGTGTCCGAGTTCACTGTGATGGGCTTGATAGCCTTTCAGAGCCTCATAAAGTTCTGCAGCTCGGGGAGTCATGCCCTCCGTATCCAGATTGCCAACGCCTGTCACATCGCTGGCACCATTGGTTTCGTCGCTGGGGCGATCCGAACTGACAGGAATCTTTAAGGTCATGCCCGCTCTTAGCGATTCAGGGGTTCGCAAAATATCTTTATTGGCTTCGAAAATTTCAGGATAGCGTTCAGAATTTCCCAAATGACGCAAAGCCAAAATACTCAAGGATTCTCCAGGTTTGACTGTCACTTCCTGGAATTGAGGCGCGGGGGTTTCAGCTGCGGGGGTTTCAGCTGCGGGGGTTTCGGCTGCGGGGGTTTCGGCT
>Ga0210046_1000125_pt1 | contig 80616 bp, 64 predicted proteins | sample CryGeyCG2114_250_FD_185461 | JGI IMG/M metagenome (GOLD analysis project Ga0210046, IMG submission 185461) | Groundwater microbial communities from aquifer - Crystal Geyser CG18_big_fil_WC_8/21/14_2.50 (SPAdes) (version 2) | ecosystem: Environmental > Aquatic > Deep subsurface > Groundwater ...
CTAGTTCGTGTTCTTTACGACCGCCACTGGCTAGGGCAAGCGCGTGCATTCGCATTCGCACTCGCCCCGGACATCTCACTCGACAATCACCTCTTTTTCCCGAAGCCAGAATTGGGGCCGTTTGACTGGCCATCAGGGGCGATTCAGCCCGTGCGCTCGTTGCGGTGCAATTGAACGTTGTTGCGCCCGGCGGCTTTGGCGGCGTACATGGCGGCGTCGGCGTGCTTGAGCCAATCTTCCACCGACTCACGCGCGTCAAGCAACAGGGCTACACCCATGCTCAGCGTAGGCTGCCAATCCAGCCCGGTCAGTTGAAACGGGTGGTCGATGGCGTCACGGATCTTTTGCGCCACGCCCAGTGCGCTGGCCCGGACCGCGTCCTGATCGGTGCCCAACTGCGCCAGCGCAACGACAAATTCGTCGCCGCCCAAGCGCGCTACCGTGTCACCCTCACGCACACACGCTTGCAGGCGCTGCCCGACCTGAATCAGCAACTCGTCGCCCAGCGCATGACCGTGCGTGTCATTGAGCCGCTTGAAACGGTCCAGGTCCATGAACAGCACCGCGCCGATCTGCCCCTGACGCGCCAGCGTGGCGCGCATCTGCTGCAAGCGGTCGAGCAACAAGCGCCGATTCGCCAGACCGGTCAACGGGTCATAAAACGCCAGTTTTTTGATTTCTTCTTCGCTGCGCTTGCGCAGCGTGATGTCGGCGTGCACCGACACGTAATGCGTGATCTGGCCGCGCTCGTCGCGCACGCCAGTAATGGCCACCCAGTCTGGAAACACCTCGCCGCTTTTGCGCCGGTTCCAGATTTCGCCTTCCCAGTGACCAGTGGACCCCGTCAGCTCGGCCCACATGGATTGGTAAAACGCCTCCGGGTGACGGTCCGACTTGAGCAGGTTGCTGTGCTGGCCCACGCACTCGGCAGCGCTGTAGCCCGACAGCGCTTCAAAAGCCGGATTGACGCGCAAAATGGTCTGGTCGGCGGCGCTGATCATCATGGCCGAGCTGGATGCAAAGGCCACCGCCGCCACGCGCAGGTTTTCTTCGGCCCGCTTTTGCGCGGTGCGATCCACGTCGGTACCCATCAGCCGCACGGCCCGGCCTTGCGCGTCACGCTCAACGACCTGGCCGCGCGCCATCAGCCAGATCCAGTGGCCGTCCTTGTGCTGCACCCGGTGTTCAAACAGCAGGCGAGGGACCTCGCCTTTAAGGACGGGTGGCAGCAATCGCGCCACCGCCTGAACATCATCCGGGTGCACACGCTTGAGGAAACCGGTGTTGTCGCTGCGCATTTCGCCATCGGCAAAACCCAACATGGCCCACAGGCGCTTATCGAGAGTAAAACCGCCCTTGCGCAAGTCCCACTCCCAAATCCCGATGCCACCGCTGTCCAGCGCCAGCTCGGTACGCGCCTGGCTGGCCTGCAAGGCTTGGCGTTGGCGCATCTCGCGCGATCGCTGCCACGAAAACAAGGCCGCCAGGCACAGGGTCAGCGCGCCCGCCACACACGCCATCAGCCAGTACATGAACTTCATTTCTTGATAGTGGGCGCGGTAATCATTGACCCCCCAGCCCACCACCACATACAGCGAGTAACCCGGGATAAGCCGGAAATGGTGCAGCCGCGCCACCCGGTCCACGGGGGAAACGGCTTCAAACAATCCTTCCGTTTTACCCTGTGCCAGCATCTTTGTTGCAGGAGAACCCTGCACACTGACACCCATATCCACGGCAACTTTGCCATGCCGTGCGCGCACCAGACCGTCCGTGCCCACCAGCGCCACGGCGCCATCAGCGCCCAGGTCCAGCCTGCTGTAAAAGTTTGAGAAATACTCGGCATCGACCGACACCACGGCCACACCGCCAAAGCGCCCGTCAGGCAAGTCGATGCGGCGTGTAAGCTGTACCGTCCACTTTTTTGACACCCGCCCGAGTACCGGTTTGGAGACAAATAGCCCGACGTCCGGCCGCTCCAGATGAACCCGGAAATGCTCCCGGTCAGACAGGTCCACCTGCGGTGTACTGGGCAAATTGCTCAACCGGTAAATGCCCTGGGCGTCGATGATGCCCACTTGATGAAACACATCCACATCAATGGCCCCCTGGCGCACCCAATCCGACAACTTGAGGGCGTTGCCTTCACGCAGATACAAGGCACGCACCAGTTGCAGCGCCTGGTCGGCCGCGTTCAAGGTACGCTCGGCATGCTCCTGACTTAAACGCGACAGGTTGCTCAATTCGCGCTGTGCCGACTTTTCGCTGTCGCGCCAGGCCACACCGACAACGTGTTGCGTCAGCAGCAGCAGTGACAGCACGATCACCAGCGTCAAACCCCAGGCAACAACCGATGGATAACGGTCTTTTCGACTTCTCTTTGGATTCATGTGACCTTCTTTTTCAGTCATGATGGGGGTGATAGCACAGCCCCACGGGCACTCATTTGACACATATCAACCGACACGCATAAACCACCAGTAGCCGGGCGACTCGCATCTGATAACCTCGTCACATGATCCACTCGCAACCGACCACACTAGCGCGCGGCAGCGTCGTGCTGCTGCTGTCGCTGCTGCTGGGCCTGCAACCGATTACTACCGATCTGTACCTGCCGGCGCTGCCGGTGCTGCGCAGCGACTTGTCGGCCAGCATGGCGCAGACGCAACTGACCTTGAGCGCCTTGCTGCTGGCGTTTGGCGTGTCGCAACTGGTCTGGGGGCCGCTGTCGGACCGCTTTGGCCGCAAACCCGTGCTGCTGGCCGGGCTGGGTGCCTACGTGGTTGCGGCACTGGCCAGTGCGGCGGCACCCGACATCGGTTGGCTGATTTTCTGGCGCAGCGTGCAGGGTGCAGCCATGGGTGCGGCGGTGATGTGCGCGCGCGCCATCGTGCGTGACCTGTACCAGCCAGTAGAAGGTGCACGCGTGATGAGCCAGGGTCTGAGCGGCTTAGGCCTCATTGCCTGTCTGAGTGCACCCAGCGGCGGCCTGCTGACCGAGCAACTGGGCTGGCGCTATGCACTGCTGGCGCTGGGCGTCTTTGCGGCAGCCAGCCTGGCACTGGTGGTCTGGCGCTTTACCGAAACCGTGCCGCAAAAAAATCCGCGCGCGCTGGAACCCTGCACGCTGTGGGCGACCTGGCGGCAGATTGCTGCCAACCGCACGTTCCTGGCGTTTTCTGCGCTGTCGGCGTGTTCCTACGCTGGCCTGTTCACTTTTCTGGCGGCGTCGTCGTTTGTCTTTACCGGCGTGCTGGGCCTGAGCAAAACGCAGTATGGCGCGGTGATGGCGCTCAACTCGGTAGCCTACATTGTGGGCACCTTTGTCTGCCGCGCGTTGCTGGCGCGCTGGGGCGTGCGTCGCAGCGTGGCGATTGCGGGAGTATTGACTTTGTCCGGTGGCACGCTGATGGCTGGGTTGAGCCTGCTGGGCTGGGTCAGCGTGGCGACCCTCATGCTGCCACAAACATTGTTCATGATCGGCCACGGCATCCACCAGCCCTGTGGCCAGAGTGGTGCCGTGGGGCCGTTTCCACAAGCTGCCGGTGCGGCCTCGGCGCTGAATGGTTTTGCCATGATGGTCAGCGCCTTTGCCATGGGCGCTTGGCTGGGCAGCCACCTAGGCGCTAATGTGCTGCCGATGACGCTGGGCATCTGGTTCTGGAGCGCGCTGATTGCGCTGTGCGCCTGGACGCTGGTGCAGCGGCACGGCTAGCCCCCATCCCGACCTTCCCCCAATGGGGGGGAAGGAGCAAAACATTCACCGCGTCTGAGTGACTACAGCGTCAGCACCGTGCAACCGGTGGTCTTGCGTGCTTCCAGGTCGCGGTGCGCCTGCTGCACGTCTTCAAGCTTGTAACGCTGCGCGATGTGAACCTTCACCTGGCCGCTGCTGACCACAGCAAACAGCTCGTCGGCCATGGCCTGGGTTGATTCACGTGTCGTGATGTGGCTAAACAGCGTCTGGCGTGTGACGTAAATCGAGCCCTTGGGGCCCAGAATGCCGGGCGCAAACGGCGCCACCGGGCCGGATGCGTTGCCAAAGCTGACCATCAGACCAAACGGGCTCAGACAGTCCAGTGATTTGTCCCAGGTGTCTTTACCCACCGAGTCATAGACCACCTTGACCCCCTTGCCAGCGGTGATGTCCTTGACCCGTGCCAGAAAATCTTCTTTTGCATAATTAATAGCAAACTCTGCCCCATTGGCAAGCGCCAGAGCACACTTTTGGTCAGAGCCCGCAGTACCGATCAGGCGCAAGCCCAATGCCTTAGCCCACTGCGAAGCAATCAACCCGACGCCACCAGCGGCGGCATGAAACAGCACAAAGTCACCGGCGTTCAGCCCACCCTGTGGCTGGCAGCGGCGCAGCAGGTACTGCGCCGTCAAGCCCTTGAGCATCATCGCCGCGCCGGTAACAAAGTCGATGTCCGCCGGCAAGCGGCAGACGCATTTGGCCGGCATCACACGCAGGTCGCAATAGCTGCCCGGGGGCTGGCTGGCATAAGCCGCGCGGTCACCGACACGCAGGTGCGTGACGCCCGCGCCAACCGCTTCCACCACACCAGCGGCTTCCATGCCAAGTTGCACCGGTAACTGCATCGGGTACAGGCCACTGCGCTGATAGACGTCGATGAAGTTCAGCCCCACCGCGCGGTGACGAATACGGATTTCACCCGGGCCGGGGTCACCCACCGGTACTTGTACCAGCTTGAGCTGCTCGGGGCCGCCGTGCTGGTCGATGCAAATGGCGCGTGAGGTCTGGTCTGACATGACATATCTCCTGGTTGGAATGGTTAACCGGATGTTGCCACGAAATCAAACTTGAACCCGCTCGGATGTCAGAAATGGGTATATTCGATGCCCTCATGTCATTTCTTTACATCCACTCCTTTCTGCGTCGTCCGACGAGCTTGCTGCCACGCTGGCTGGCGCGCTACGGCGCCAAAGGCAGACAGGTTTGGCAGCAAACGCTGAAACCGGTCGTCAACATCGGCTCGGCACCATGAAGTTGCGGCGCAAACTGCGTATTTTTGGTGTCGTAGCCTCTGTGGTTGCCACCTTTCTGGTGGCCATTGCGCTGGCCGCTGCGGCGTTGATCTGGGAAGAGCACGACACCGCTTTGCACGACACCGCATTGCAGGCCAGTCGCTTTGCCAATGGGGCGGTGGCAGCACTCAACCGCAGCCTGGTCGATGCTGACGTACTGCTGGCCAGTGTGGAGGAAACGCAAGACCTGGGCACACAGCAAATTGAACAGTTCAACGCTACCGCCCTCAACCACGCACTACGCGTCATCGTGCGGCAAAACCTGATCTTGCGCCGCCTGGCGCTGGTCGATGCGCGGGGGCACACGCTGGCCTCGTCCGACCTGCTGCCACCACCTTCTATCGGGCTACCTGCTGATTTTTTGGCGCGTGCGCTGGCAAGCAACGTTGCCACACTGACCATCAGCGCGCCCCAGCGCAGTTTGGACAGCGCTGAAGACGTGATTTTCATGGCACGCCATATCCGTACCGCCAACGGTACCAAAGTGCTGGCGGTGGCCGAGGTGCTGCTGATTCAACTCAATACCATCTTGTTGCAAGGTGCCGACATCGACGGTCTAGAAGTGACGCTAGAGCGCAGCAACGCCATGCTGATCACCAGCGACCCGATGCAGCGCGACCTGATCGGCAGCCAGTTGGCTACCCCAGTCAACCCGGCGACCAACGGCTTGGCCCAGCAAGCCCCCGCACGCTTGAGCCAAAGCGACGCGCTGGTGGTAGCCTTGCCGGTGATCTATGACGATCTGCTGGTAGTAGCCAGCATTCCCCTGCGTTCGGCACTGGCGCGCTGGCAGATTGAACGTAAGTTCATCCTCTGGATGGCGGGGCTCTTTGCAGCTATGGTGGTAGCCGTCGGCGTGCTGGCAGGCTGGTATTGGACGCGCATGGCGCAGGCGCGTAACGACATCAAGGCATCAAAAGCCAAGGTCGAGCAACTGGCGTTTTATGACTACCTCACCGGTTTGCCCAACCGCATGCTGCTGATGGATCGTTTGAGCCGTGCGCTTGCCAGCAGCGAACGCAGCAACAAATATGGTGCACTGTTGTTTCTGGACCTGGACAACTTCAAGACCATCAACGACACGCTCGGTCACGATGCTGGTGATGTATTGCTCAAGCAGGTCGCCGGGCGCATGCAGCAAAGCGTGCGCAATGTGGATACGGTGGCTCGTTTTGGTGGCGACGAATTCATCATCCTGCTCGAGGCCTTGTCGTCCAACCCACTTGAAGCCGCCGAGATGTCGCGGCGCATTGGCGAAAAAATGCTCGTCACGCTCAACCTCCCGTTTGAAGCCGATGGACAAAGCTTTAAAAGCAGCGCCAGCATGGGGGCCGTGGTTTTTGGCGGGAGCCCCATGCCGTCGTCTGCTGATCTGCTCAAGCAGGCTGACATTGCCATGTACCAGTCCAAGTCGCTGGGGCGCAACAAGCTGTGCTTTTTTGACCCGCAAATGCAGGCCAACATTACGGCGCACAGCCAGCTCGAAGCTGATCTGCAAGCCGCCATTGCACATCAGCAGTTTGTGCTGTATTACCAGGCGCAGGTCAGCCGCAGCGGTGCGGTGATAGGCGCGGAAGTACTCATCCGCTGGCAGCATCCGCAACGCGGCATGGTGCCACCGGTGGAATTTATCCCGGTGGCAGAAGAAAGCGACCTGATCAACCAGATTGGCTTGTGGGTATTGCGCACCGCGTGCGCGCAGCTCAAGCGCTGGCAGCAGTCGGCGCAAACCACGCATCTGCAATTGGCGGTGAACGTCAGCGCGCGCCAATTCCGCCAAAAAGACTTTATCGATGTCGTGCGCGGTGTTCTTGAAGAGACTGGCGTTGCGCCAGCCAACCTGAAGCTCGAGCTCACTGAGTCGCTGGTGCTGATGGATGTGCATGAAACCATTGCCACCATGAATGCGATCCGGCAATTGGGCGTGCGATTTTCCATCGACGACTTTGGTACCGGCCAGTCGTCGCTGAGTTACCTGACTCAACTGCCGCTGGACCAGCTCAAGATCGACCAGTCTTTTGTGCGCAATATCGGCATCAAACCCGGCGACGACATGATCGTCCAAACCATCATCGGCATGGCGCAACACCTGTCGCTGGAAGTCATTGCCGAGGGCGTGGAAACGCAGTCGCAGCAAGACTTTTTGGCAGCCAATGGGTGCACGCTATACCAGGGTTACCTGTTTGGCAAACCTTGCCCACTGGCAGACTTTGAACACCTGTTGCCCAGCCTGAAGGCGCCCATGTGAAGGTGCCACATGTCACTGCCAAGGCGGCGTTACTACTGACGCTGCCGCCGCTGTTCTGGGCCGGCAATGCGGTGGTAGGGCGCGTGATCGCCGACCAGGTGTCGCCCATGACACTGAATCTATTGCGCTGGGTTACTGCGTTTGTACTGTTGCTGCCGCTGGCCGCACCCGTGTTGCGCGCCAACAGTGGTTTGTGGCGCAATTGGCGGCGCTTTGCTGGCCTGGCGCTACTGGCTATTGGGGGCTACAACGCGCTGCTGTACCTGTCGCTAAAGACATCCACGCCGATCAACGTCACGCTAGTGGGGTCCATCACGCCGGTGTTCATGCTGCTGATTGGTCGGTTGTTCTTTGGTATGCCCATTTCGAAGCGGCAATGGTTGGGCGCCGTGCTGTCGATCTTGGGCGTGATGGTGGTGCTGGGCCGCGGCCAGCTCGATGTGCTGCTGCAGGTGCGCCTGGTGCCAGGCGATATTTATATGCTGCTGGCCTCTGCGGGCTGGGCCTACTACAGCTGGATGCTGGCGCACCCCACCACAGAGCCCACCGCAATCCGCACCAACTGGGCAGCCTTTTTGCTGGCGCAGATCGTTTTTGGCCTGGGTTGGGCTGGGCTGTTTGCCGGCACCGAATGGGCGCTAGGCTTGGGCCGACTCACCGTGAGCTGGTCCACGGCTGCGGCGCTGGCGTTCATCGCATTGTTTCCGGCCGTATTGGCCTACCGCGCCTGGGGCGCGGGCGTGGCGCGCGCAGGGCCACAGGTGGCCGGGTTTTTCATCAACCTCACACCGCTGTTTACCGCCGTGCTATCGGGCGTGTTCCTGGGCGAGCCGCCGCGCGCCTACCACGCGCTGGCGTTTGTCATGATTGTGGGCGGCATTGTCGTGTCGTCACGCCGATAGCCGACGCAACGACAGAAGTTACTGCGCCTTGAAACCGCTGTCGGCGATGATGCGCGCCCAGGTTTTGGCGTAGGCCTGCTCGCGGTTGGCCAGTTGCGTGCCGGTCATGAAGCCCACCGTCAGGCCCATCGCCGTCAGGCGCTGGTGTACCTCGGGCAGCGCAATCACCTTGGCCGCGGCAGCAGCCAATTTGTCCAGCGTGGCTTGCGGCGTGCCCTTGGGGGCAAAGATGCCGTAGTACGGAATGTCCTCAAAACCAGCCAGGCCCAGTTCGGCAAAGGTGGGCACGTCGGGCAGCGCGGCCTGGCGCTTGTCGCCAATGACCGCCACCATGCGGATCTTGCCGGCCTTCTGGTTTTCAATGAAGTCGGGCACCGAGCCCACACCCGCGCTGATCTGGTTGCCCAGCATGTCGGCCATCATGGGTGCGCTGCCACGGTACGGTGCGGCTTGCAGGTCAAGCTTGTATTTCTGGCCCAGCACCTTCACCAAAAACTCTGGCACCGACGCCGGTGCCGGTACGCCCACCGTGCCCTGCCCCTTGCCCTGCTTTTGCACCCAGGCCACATACTCGGCCAGGCTCTTGGCAGGTGTGCCGCCAGAGAGCGCCAGACCATTCACAAACGTGGCAAAACCGGCCACGGGCACAAAGTCTTTGTGGCTGTCATAACCCGGGTTCTTGAGCACCAGCGGCAAGATAGTGATGGTGTGGTCGTGCGACAAAAACAGTGTGTTGCCGTCGGGCGCGGCCGCCTTGAGCGTTTGTGCGGCAATCTGGCCGCCAGCGCCCGCCTTGTTCTCGACCACCACCGACACCCCCAGCGGGTCTTTGAGCTTGTCGGCCAGGATGCGCGCGATGGCGTCGGTACCGCCACCGGCCGGGAAACCCACCATCAGCTTGACCGGGCCACTTTGCGCCTGGACAGCACCCGCGCAAAGCAGCGTGGTCAGAGCCAGCGCTTTGGCCACTTTTTTAAGATTGGAAAGAAGCGGGAGAGAACGCATCAAAAACTCCTTTAAAAAAAATCAGAATGTTCCGGGGTAAGCACCCCCGTCGGCCAGGATATTTTGCCCGGTGATGTAGCCCGCGTGCTGGCTGCACAAAAAAGCACAGATGGCACCAAATTCATCCGGCGTGCCAAAGCGGCGTGCAGGAATACTCTGGCGACGTGATTGCATCGCATCAGCAAGCGCTTTGCCCGCCTTGTCGGCATTGGCCTGCATCACGGCGCGCAAACGATCGGTGTCAAACGCACCCGGAAGCAGATTGTTGATGGTGACGCCACTGGCCGCCAGCCCACTGCGTGCTGTGCCCGCCACAAAGCCAGTGAGACCGCTGCGCGCGCCGTTGGACAGCCCCAGCACGTCGATGGGTGCCTTGACCGCGCTGGAGGTGATGTTGACGATACGACCAAAGCCGCGTGCGGCCATGCCGTCCACTGTGGCTTTGATCAGCTCGATAGGGGTGAGCATGTTGGCGTCGAGTGCCGCTACCCAGTTGTCGCGCGTCCAATCACGGAAATTGCCCGCCGGGGGGCCGCCCGCGTTGGTGACCACGATGTCAAAGTCGCGCCGGTACGCAAACACCGCCCGGCGGCCCTCTTGCGTGGTGATGTCTGCAGCAACATATTCGACGGTAGCCCTTGCTGCGTCTGCGCAATCAGCGCTTAACTGCGCCGCAGCTTGCTGCAAAGCGGGGGCGCCACGTGCCACCATCAGCACATGCACACCTTCTTGCGCCAGCGCCCGGGCACACCCCAGACCCAGCCCGCGGCTGGCACCACATACCAAGGCCCACTTACCCGCAATACCCAAATCCATGCCTATCGCCCTTTCAATAAAGCTTTCTGATGGCTTAAACCCAACTGTAACGACGTGATCAACTGATGGTGCGGCGCAACTCGGATACGCGACGCGCAATAGCCACCCGATCAGAATATTGACCGGGTGCGCTCACCTCAGCCGTGTTGGCCAAATAGGTTTCCAGGTCTTCCAGGGCGCGCCCGGGGTGGCCGGCTTCGGCGTGCGCCAAGCCGCAGTCACGCACTTCGGTCCAGGCGTCGGGCAACAACACGATGAGCCGGTCCTGCACCGAAATCAGGCGCGCCCAATCTTCTTGCGCCGCGTGGATTTCTTTCAGGTTATGCAACATGCGCGCAATGATCTCGCGCGGCTGCGCCGCCTGCAAGTACAGGCCCAGCGGCAGCTCTTGCTCGTCCACCAGGCCCGCCAGGTTGCGATACGGCTCCAGGCGCTCGGACAGGTCTTCGCGGCTCAGCGATTGACCGCTCAAGGGGTCGATCACCACCTGGCCTTCGCTCAGGTTCACCTTGACCATGAAGTGCCCCGGAAAAGACACACCGCGCGCTTTCAGGCCAATGCCCTGGGCCAGCTCCAGCCAGATCACAGCCAAAGAGATCGGTATCGCCAGGCGCGTGCGCAACACCACGTGCACGTAGCTGTTGTCGGGGTCGGTGTAGTTGTTGAAGTTGCCGCCAAAATTCAGGTCACGGTACATGAACTGGCTGAGCGCGCGCAACCGTTGCAAAGGCCCAGCGTCGGCTGGAAGTCGCCGCGTCAGGCGCGCCAGCAGCTGGTCCACCTCTCCCAACACCTGCTGCACAGCCAGCTCCGGGTATTCGTCTTGCGCCAGGCTCACCGCCGCTTCAAGCAGGGGAAAGTCTGCGTCGCTGTGCACCAGCGAGGCAAAGTATTCCAGCGGTGTAGGAACGTTGAGTGAAAGATGCATAAGTTTGGGCTTGCTCATGAACAAGTCCGATTGTCTATCGGCGCACCAATTGGCGCAATTTCAGGCCAGCCACGCTGATGGCAGCAAAATAAATAGCTGCCGATGCAGTCAATACAAGAGCCAGCAGCCAAATTCTCTTGAAACTCTCGACACGCAAAGCAGTCCACGCAAAATGGTTGTTGGCCCACAGCAAAAACGCTGCCAGCAAAACGCAACCCGCCAGAACCTGCAGCAGAAACACGCCCCAACCCGGTTCGGGGCGGTAACTGCCCCGGCGCATCAAACCCACCAGCAGCCAGCCCGCGTTGACCATGGCGCCAATGCCGATCGACAGCGTGAGCGCGGCGTGCGCAAACACCGGCACAAAAAAGATGTTCAACACCTGGGTGAACACCAGCACGCCGATGGCCACACGCACCGGGGTTTTGGTGTCCTGGCTGGCGTAATAGCCCGGGGCCAGTACCTTGATGGCCACCAGGCCCACCAGCCCTGCACCCCAGCCCATCAACGCATGGGTCACCTGCAGCACGTCAAAGTCGGTCATGGCCCCGTAGTGGTACAACACCGCCACCAGCGGCGTGGGAAACACCAGCAACGCCACCGCACAGGGAACGGCGGTCACCACCACCAGGCGCAAGCCCCAGTCGAGCATGGCCGAGTATTGGGCCGTGTCGCCGCTGGCGCGCGCGCTGGCCAACTGCGGCATCAACACCACGCCCATGGCCACACCCAGCAAGGCGGTGGGGAACTCCATCAGCCGGTCGGCATAGGTGATCCAGCTCACGCTGCCGGGCTTGAGGTGCGAGGCAATCTGTGTGTTGATCAGCATCGACAGGTGCGCCACGCTCACACCCAGCAGCGCCGGGCCCATCAGGCGCAAGATGTTTTGTGTGCCGGCATCGGCCCAAGCGCCCTTGAGCGCCGCCCAGCGCCAGTTGATGCGCGGCTGCAGGTGCAGGCGCTTGAGTGCCAGCCACTGCGCGCCCAACTGCAACACCCCCCCCAGCAGCACACCACCGGCCAGCGCGTAAATGGGCTCCAGATCCAGCGCCTTGAACCACGGCGCACCCAGCCACGCCGCGCCAATCATGCAGATATTCAGCAGCACAGGTGTGGCCGCAGGCACGGCAAAGCGCTTGTAGGTATTGAGCACCCCGGCACCCAGCGCCACCAGCGACATGAAGGCAATGTAGGGAAACATCCAGCGCGTCATGACCACCGCCACGTCAAACCCGCGCGGGTTTTGCTGCAGACCGCTGGCCATGGCCCACACCAATGCCCCGGCCCCCAGCACCCCCAGCACGCTCAGTGCCAGCAAGGCCCAGGCCAGCACGGTGGCCACCCGGTCGATCAGCGTGCGGGTGGCCTCGTCGCCGTGTTGCGTGCGGGTGGCGGCCAGCACCGGTACAAACGCCTGGCTGAAAGCCCCTTCACCAAAAAAACGCCGGAACAGGTTGGGAATGCGAAACGCCACGTTGAACGCGTCGGTCAGGGCAGACGCGCCAAAAGTGGACGCAATCAGCAGCTCGCGCACCAGTCCGGTGATGCGCGAAAGCAGCGTCAACAGGGAAACAACCGAGGCGGATTTGAAGAGACTCACGCCGCAAAGTGTAGCCGTGCTGGCGCACCTAGCCGCTCCGACCGTTGACACTGTTAGAATCTTGGGCTTTGCTGACAACATCCACAGACTCAAGGAACATTCATCATGGCATCTGGAAAACCCAAGAAAAAGAACCCGCGCCTGGCGTCGGGCCGTAAACGCGTCCGTCAGGACGTCAAAATCAACGCAGCCAATACGTCGCTGCGCTCACAGTACCGCACCGCCGTGAAAAACGTTGAAAAAGCCGTGCTGGCTGGCGACAAGGCCAAAGCCACTGAATTGTTTGGCAAGATGCAAGCGGTAGTGGACACCGTGGCCGACAAGGGTATCTTCCACAAAAACAAGGCATCTCGTGACAAGAGCCGCCTGTCTGCCAAGGTGAAAACCCTGGCCGCAGCCGCCTGATTTTCAGGCAAATCGCACGTTCCTGACATTGCGGGACAGACCGCAGCGGCTTTGCCGCAAGCTCTGTCCTCAACTTGACAGGTCAACGCCGTTTGTAACGGGTGCGCTATCAGCAAAAGCAAAAAAGCCGTCGCAAGACGGCTTTTTTGTGGGCGTCGAATAAAGGGGGTGGCTCAGCCGACCACGGCACGCAACGGCATGGCAGCTACAGGGGTTCCCTGCTGCGCCGCGCGCACCGTCGTTTGGGCATGCGGATGCTGCGTATGCGTCGAAGGACGCAGCGACACCACATTGGCCGCAGTGGCAACCGTATGCTCCTGGACCTGCAATTCGTTGTCATGTGCGAAATTCATGCAGAAGTCCCACGCCATCACGTTATGCTCGCGTAGCGCCGGACTGACGATGACACATTTGGCCCCATTCAGGGTACCGGGCACGCACCACGGTGAATAGCTGATGTGGCTGCTGGCCCGGCTACTACCGGGACGAAACTGGCTCATCACACCGGCCAGGCGCTCAGCCCAGTCGCTCGGGCGGAAGACGCGCCCATTATGGGTGATGCCAAGAATATGAACTTTTTTTGCAGTATGAGTAACCATCGGGTAGAGGTCCTTGAGTGTTCGTTACAGGATGTTGTAACCTGTTGTGATTCTAAAGCAATTCTTATGTCTTATACAAGATATCTTCTATAAGACTTGAAGCGGCGATTGTCACGCCCAGACGCCCTGCGCCGGATGCGTTTCAACAGGCTGCATACAGAAAGACAAACTTTGAATCGCATTGCCTGCAAAACCATCGGTCTAAAATTGCCGATCAACGGCCCACCCTGCGTTGGGCCGCTTTGCTTTTTTCCAAGAGACCCCACCATGACCGCTGACCCGCCACCGCTGCAAGCCACTTCACCGCATGTGATGCCCACCTACGGCCGACTGCCGATTGCGCTCTCGCACGGCAAGGGGTGTCGCGTCTGGGATATCAACGGCAAATGCTACCTGGACGCGCTGGCCGGCATTGCGGTCAACACGCTGGGGCACAACCACCCCAAGTTGGTGCCGGCGCTGCAAGAACAGGTTACCCAGCTGATCCATACCTGCAATTACTACCATGTGCCGCTGCAGGAGGCACTCGCCAAAAAACTGGTGGAACTCTCGGGCATGACGAACGTGTTTTTCTGCTCCACAGGGCTGGAAGCCAACGAGGCCGCGCTCAAGCTGGCACGCAAGTTCGGGCACGACCATGGTATCGACCGGCCGCAGATCGTGGTCTATGAAAAAGCCTTTCACGGCCGATCCATCGCCACCCTGAGCGCCACCGGCAACCCCAAGATTCACGCTGGTTTTGAGCCGCTGGTAGAAGGCTTTATCCGCGTGCCGATCAACAACATCGACGCGCTGCGTGCGGCCACCCACGACAACCCCAACGTGGTGGCGGTGTTTTTTGAAACCATCCAGGGAGAAGGCGGCATCCACCCGATGCAGATGCAGTACCTGCGCGACGTGCGCGCGCTGTGCGACGAGCGCAACTGGCTGATGATGATCGACGAGGTGCAGTCCGGCATGGGGCGCACCGGCAAATGGTTTGCGCACCAGTGGGCGAGCGTCGTGCCCGATGTGATGCCGCTGGCCAAGGGACTGGGCTCTGGCGTGCCGGTGGGCGCGGTGGTGGCGGGACCGAAAGCGGCGCACATTTTCAAGCCAGGCAACCACGGCTCCACCTTTGGCGGCAACCCGCTGGCGATGCGTGCCGGTGTCGAGACCATCCGTATCATGGAAGAGGACGGCCTGTTGGCCAACGCTGCCCGTGTTGGCAAGCACTTGGCCGCAGCGCTGGCAGCGGCGCTGGCCGCAGAATTGGCCAGCGGGGCCGTCAAGGAAATACGCGGCCAGGGCCTGATGATCGGCGTGGAACTGGCCAAGCCGTGCGGCGCGCTGGTGCAGCAATGCGCCGACCACGGGTTATTGATCAGCGTGACCGCCGACAGCGTGATCCGGCTCGTTCCCCCACTGATCCTGACCGAATCCGAAGCCGACGAAGTGGTGCACATTCTGGCGCCGCTGGTCAAGCAGCTGCTAGCCACCTGACACCCTTTGCGCAACTCATTGGATTGACATGACCATGCCCACCATCAAACATTACCTGCAGTTCACCGATTTCAACGCCAGCCAGTACGCCTACCTGTTTGACCGGGCCTCGTTCATCAAGAAGAAGTTCAAGGCTTATGAAAAGCATCAACCGCTGGTGGACCGCACGCTGGCGATGATTTTTGAAAAAGCAAGCACGCGCACGCGCGTGAGCTTTGAAGCCGGCATGTACCAGTTGGGCGGCAGCGTGGTGCACCTGACCACGGGTGACAGCCAATTGGGGCGTGCCGAGCCGATTGAAGACAGCGCGCGCGTGATCAGCCGCATGGTCGATCTGGTGATGATTCGCACCTTTGAACAAAGCAAGATTGAATGCTTTGCAGCGCACAGTCGCGTGCCGGTGATCAACGGGCTGACCAACGAATTTCACCCGTGCCAGATTCTGGCCGACCTGTTTACCTTTATCGAACAACGCGGCTCCATCCAGGGTAAGACCGTGGCCTGGGTGGGTGACGGCAACAACATGGCCAACACCTGGCTGCAGGCGGCCAAACTGCTGGACTTCAAGGTCAACGTGAGCACCCCCAGTGGCTATGAAATTGATGAAAAAATTGCCTTAAGCCCAGAAGATATAAGCGCAGATCACTATCAGGTTTATAGTAACCCGATGGACGCCTGCCGTGGCGCCGACCTGGTCACCACCGACGTGTGGACCAGCATGGGCTTTGAAGCGGAAAATGAAGTGCGCAAACAGGCTTTTGCCGCCTGGCGGGTCACGCCCCAGATGATGGCCGTTGCCAAGACCAACGCGCTTTTCATGCATTGTCTGCCCGCGCACCGGGGTGAAGAAGTGGACGCCGAGGTGATTGACGGGCCGCAAAGCGTGGTTTGGGACGAAGCCGAAAACCGCATGCACGTCCAAAAGGCGCTCATGGAATACCTGCTCATTGGCCGCCAAGACTGACCGCCAAAGCCCGCCAAGGAGCCGCCATGAAAGACAAAACGTTTTGGTTACGCTTGCTCAAGCTCGTGATCTGGACTATTGTGCTGATCACCCTGATCGGCCTGGGGCTGTACTACACCGCCAAATACAACACCTATGAACCGCCCAGCTCAAGCGGTTCCATCGACTGGGGTATCAGCCGGGATTCACCGATTCGTCGCAACCGGTAGCGGCCCGCCAGCGTACAGCCAGGGCACATCCAGCAGTCGCTCACCCAGCAGCCGCATGGCTGCATCGCGCCCCCAGCGCACGGGGCCGGTGGCATGAAAGATCTCGCCATTACGGATCGCGCGCGCCTGCACGTGTGCGTTGCGCGGCCAACGGGCGCTGGTGTAAGCGTGCAAAAGCTCTTCAACGGCTGCTGTGCCGTCCGCACCCAGCGCACCACCGCCCAGCAGCACCTGCGCCAAGGTGGCGGCGTCTTCAATGGCCATCGCCGCGCCCTGCGCCAGATACGGCACCATGGGATGCGCCGCATCCCCCAGAAAAGCCACCCGCCCCTTGGCATGCTCGTGCGCGCCTTGCATCGGGGGGCGGATGCTCAGCGGCCACAGCCGCCAGGCCTCAATGGCATGAATCAGGTTGCGCAAAACGGGGCAGGTATCTGCCATGGCGCGCTGCACATCTTGCGCATTGGCACTGTGGTCCCAGTGCGACATGTCGCCCAGCACCTGCCCGTGCACGATGGCCACCACATTGAGCCACTGCCCGCACGCCACCGGGTAATGCACCACGTGCATCTTGGGGCCCAGCCAGGCGGTGACGCGCTGACTGCGCAGTTTGGGTGGAAGGTCGCTTTGCAACACCATCGCGCGGTACGCCAAGTGCCCGGTGGGCTGTGGCGTGCCGTCGTGCAGCAACTGCTGGCGCAGCACGCTCCAGCCCCCGTCGGCGGCCACCAGCAGGTCTGCGCTGGCGGTCTGCCCATCTGACAGTTGCACCGTCACGGTCGTACCGTCTTGACGCACACCCGCCACAGCGTTGCCCAAATGCAGAACCACATCGTCGTGGCTGCGCACAGCCTGTAGCAGCGCCTGATGCAGATCGACACGACGGATCGTGGCATAGGGCGCACCGTAGCGGCGCACCGCATCCGCGCCCAGGCGCAAGCTGCCCAGCTCGCCACCGCCGGTGGCACAGCACACCTGTAACCGGTCAGGGAAAGCCGCCACGGCGTCCAAGGCGGGCTTCAGGCCCCAACTGTGCAACACCCGCATCACGTTGGGCCCGAGCTGGATACCGGCGCCAAATTCGGCAAAAGCCGGCGCGCGCTCAAACAACGACACACGCGCTCCGGCACGTGCACAAGCCAGCGCGGCCGAAAGCCCGCCTATGCCACCACCGGCAATCAATACGTGTGCCATGAAACGATGACCTCCAAGATTTCAAGCTTGGGTGTGATTGTCAACAACCAGGGGTTCTGCAAACTGACAAATATATCTTGCCCGTGGCAGCCGGTCGGGGGCTACGTCAGCTGCGCCCAGGCTTTTTCCAGCCGTTTCACGCTCACCGGCTGCGGCGTGCGCAGCTCTTGCGCGAAAAAGCTCACGCGCAGTTCTTCCAGCAGCCAGCGGAATTCTTGCTGGCGTGCATCCATCACGCCCTTGCGCTCGGCCACCAGCCGCCAGTAGCGCTGCTCCAGCGGTTGCAATTCTTTCAGGCGCGCGCCGTCGCGCGCCGGGTCGGCCCGGACCTTGTCCAAGCGTGCCGTGATGGCCTTCAGATAACGCGCAAAGTGGTGCAAACTTGCCCACGGGGTGAGGCTCAAAAACTTTTTAGGCATCAATTTTGATAGCTGCTGTGACGCATCCGTCGTGGCCTCAGGCGCATTTTTGGTGTCTTTGATTTTGCGCGCGGCCACCGCGTATTCGTTCAGGATGGCAGCACTCAGGCGGGCGACTTCGGTGCAGATCAGGGTCAGCCGCCCTCGCCCCTCGTCAATGCGTTTTTTAAAGGCAAATTCATCGGTTGGCAGCGGCTCCAGCAAAAAGGCGCGCTCCAGCGCCACATTGATGATTTGCTCGCGCAATTCCTCCAGCGTGCCGCCGCTGCCCGAGCCATCGGGGTTTTTGCCGACTTGCATGTAGGTGACGGCCATTTTTTGCAGGTCGGGTATGTTTTTTTCAAGGTATTTGAGCGCGTCCTTGATCTGCAAGGCAAACAGGCGGCGCAGGCCAGCGCGGTGCTTGGCAGCGGCCACGTCGGGTTCGTCAAACACTTCGATGGTGACGCCGTCGCCCACGTCGATCAGGGCCGGGTAGCCAATCAGCGTCTGGCCGCCTTTCTGGATTTCCAGCAGTTCGGGCAGTTCGCCAAAAGTCCAGGCGGTGTGGCGCTGGTTGGCCAGTGGCGGGGCTGTATTTGTTGCAACTTTGATAGCTGCTTGCCCTTGTTTCGAGGGGGTCTCAAGCTGTTTTGATTTAAAACTTGCGGCAGCGGGGATCGCTGGTGCATTAGCTTCATTTTGTATAGCTGTTCGCCCTTTATGGATAAGGGCTGGAGCTTGATTTGGTTGATAAACATCGGCAACCCCGGTGATGCCCGTGCCAGCCCCCAGTTTGAGCGCCGCCAGCGCCTGAAACGCCCCCCGCGCCTGCGCGCCCAGCTCAGCTTTCAACGCGCCCAGGTTACGCCCCTGCCCCAACTGGCGGCCATGTTCGTCCACTACGCGAACGTTCATGAAGAAATGCGGCGGCAGCATATCCACTTTGATGTCGGCGCGCACCACGTCCACCGCAGTGACGGCGCGCACCAGCTTCAACACTGCATCCACCAGCGAGCCGTGGCCGAATAGCGCTGGTTCGTTCAACTGCGCCGCCATCTTGTTGGCCGACTCGGGCAGCGGTACCAGGCGCGAGCGCGGGCGTTGGTGCAGGGTTTTCAGCAACGCCTGAATCTTGTCCTTGAGCATGCCCGGCACCAGCCATTCGCAGCGTTCTTCGTTGACCTGATTCAGCACAAAAATCGGCACGGTCACGGTCAGGCCGTCTTTGGGGTCGCCCGGTTCGTGCAAATAGGTGGCCGCACAGTCCACACCGCCCAGACGCACGGTTTTCGGGAACGCCTGGCTGGTGATGCCGGCGGCCTCGTGACGCATCAGCTCTTCACGGGTCAAACACAGCAGCTTGGGGTTGATCCGGGACGCCTCGCGGTACCACTGCTCAAAGCTGTAACCGCTGCACACGTCGGCTGGCAGCTGCTGATCGTAAAAGGCGTAGATCAGCTCGTCATCGACCAACACGTCTTGCCGACGCGCCTTGTGCTCCAGGTCTTCCACCTGTTGGACAAGTTTTTGGTTGGCGGCCAAAAACGGTAACTTGGTGTCCCACTGGCCGCCGACCAAGGCTTCGCGGATGAAAATTTCACGCGCGCCGTGCAAGTCCACCCGGCTGTAATTGACGCGGCGGCCGCTGTAGATGACGATGCCGTAGAGCGTGGCGCGTTCCAGCGCGTTGACCTCGGCTTGTTTTTTTTCCCAGTGTGGGTCCAGCAGCTGTTTTTTGAGCAGGTGCGCGCCCACCTGCTCCAGCCACTGCGGCTCGATGGCGGCAATGCCGCGGCCGAACAGGCGCGTGGTTTCCACCAGTTCGGCCGCCACAATCCAGCGCCCCGGCTTTTTGACCAGATGCGCGCCGGGATGAGGGTAAAACTTGATGCTGCGCGCGCCCAGATACTCACCCCCACCGCTTTTGTCGCCGTCTGTTTCCAGCTTGCAGCCGATGTTGCCCAGCAGACCCGCCAACATCGACAGGTGCAACTGCTCGTAGCTGGCCGGCAGCGTGTTAAGCCGCCATTTGTGCTCGGTCACCACGGTGTGCAATTGGCTGTAAATGTCGCGCCACTCGCGCACCCGGCGCATGCTGATGAAGTTTTTGCGCAGCAGTTGCTCATATTGGCGGTTGGATAATTTGTGAGACTTGGGGGTCAGACCCCGATTACCGGAGGCATCCGCGCCAGCGGATGAATCGGTAGATCGGGCTCTGACCCCCACTGAATTAATTGGAATCTGACCCCGATTATTTTCCAGCCACTGCCACAGCTTGAGGTAGCCGCTGAATTCGCTCTTCTCGTCATCAAACTTGGCGTGCGCTTGGTCGGCTTGCTGCTGCGCGTCCATTGGGCGGTCACGCACGTCTTGCACACTCAAGGCGCTGGCAATCACCAGCACTTCGGCCAACGCCTCACGGCTGCGCGCTTCCAGAATCATGCGGCCGACGCGCGGGTCCAGCGGCAGTTTGGCCAGCTCGCGGCCTGTTGCCGTCAACTCATTGGCATCATCGACTGCACCCAATTCACTTAGCAACTGGTAACCGTCGGCAACGGCGCGACCCGAGGGGCGCTCCAGAAACGGAAAGTCTTCCACCTGCCCCAGGTGCAGCGACTTCATGCGCAGAATCACCCCGGCCAAGGAACTGCGCAAAATTTCGGGGTCGGTGAACTTGGGGCGGACGTTGAAATCGGCCTCATCGAAGAGTCGGATGCAGATGCCGTTGGCCACGCGGCCACAGCGCCCGGCGCGCTGGTTGGCCGAGCTTTGGCTGATGGGTTCCACCAGCAATTGTTCTACCTTGCTTCTGAAGCTGTAGCGTTTCATGCGCGCTGTGCCTGCATCAACAACGTATTTGATGCCTGGCACGGTGAGCGAGGTTTCAGCCACATTGGTAGCTAACACAATGCGCCGCCCGCCGTGGCTGTCAAAAATGCGGTCTTGCTCGGCCTGGCTCAGGCGGGCAAACAACGGCAGCACCTCGGCGTTACGAAACACCGCGCTGTGGCTCAGGTGGCCGCGCAGGTGGTCGGCCGCCTCGCGGATTTCACGCTCGCCGGGCAAAAACACCAGAATGTCGCCGCTGTTGTGCACGTCGCGCCACAGCTCATCGACCGCATCGGCAATCGCGTTGTTCAGGTCGTAGTCACGCGCTTCTTCAAACGGTCGGTAGCGCTGCTCCACGGGAAACATGCGACCGGAGACCATGATGATGGGGGCGGGGCCACTGGGAACCGACGCAAAGTGCTCGGAAAAGCGCTGCGCATCAATGGTGGCGCTGGTCACCACCACTTTCAAGTCGGGCCGGCGCGGCAGGATTTGCTTCAAATAACCGAGCAAAAAGTCAATATTGAGACTGCGTTCGTGCGCTTCGTCGATGATAAGCGTATCGTAAGCATTCAGCAGCGGGTCGGTCTGTGTTTCGGCCAGCAAAATGCCGTCGGTCATGAGCTTGACCGACGCGTCTTTGCCCAGCCGGTCCTGAAACCGCACCTTGAAACCGACCACCTCGCCCGGCGGGGTGTGCAGCTCTTGGGCAATGCGCTTGGCCACACTGCTGGCGGCAATGCGGCGCGGCTGAGTGTGGCCGATGAGCTTGCCGCGCGGTGCGGGTCGGCCGTCTGGCAAAGTCTTGGGGTAGTTACACAGCCCACGCCCCAGCGCCAGAGCAATTTTGGGCAGCTGGGTGGTTTTGCCTGAGCCGGTTTCTCCGCACACGATGATGACCTGGTGCGCGGCCATGGCGGCCATGATCTCTGCGCGGCGGGCGCTGACGGGCAGGTCTTCTGGGAAGTCGATCTTCAGAGGTGCAGACATTGGGCCGCCATTATCGAGGCTGTGTCTGGGGTGGCTCTCGGGCGGCTTGAACGATTGGTAAAACTGGCTTCTAGCCCTTGTACGTAAAGCGTAAGTAGCTATCATATACATAGCATTTGACGGACACTGGCTAGGCCCTGCGAGCTGTCATTCATGACGCGACGCAACTCAGCGCATCCGGCGGGCTGGCCGTGCCGCCCGCGGCCCCCTTGAGCACGTGCGTGTAAATCATGGTGGTTGAAACATCCGAGTGACCGAGCAGTTCTTGCACGGTGCGAATATCGGTCCCGGCTTGTAGCAGGTGTGTGGCAAATGAATGGCGCAAGGTGTGAACTGACACCGGTTTGCAAATGCCCCACCTTGGGGTATTTCTGCTCCAACGCATGGGGTGTTTCAACCCCACTGCGCTGTGCCCGCCGATCAGCCTCCCATACGGCACGCGCTACCAACATTTACGTGTGAGCTGCACAGCGCGCTTTGTGCCTAGCATTCAACCCAACACTGACGGCAAAACGCACAATTTATTCATGAGCAAGCCCTAACCCCGGCCGGGTCAATAGCAAGGTGATAGCGTTGATTGGCTCAGCGACTCAGACGGGGAGCCTCTAAAACGGTTGCGCCACCAAATCGTGACCGCGTGTGGCAACGACGCGTGCCTTGGTGAAATCACCCACACGCATGGTCTTGCTGATTTTTTGTGGCGGCAGCAATTCAACCACCCCGTCAATCGCGGGTGCGTCAGCATAGGAACGTCCTACCCCACCTTTTTTGCCCAAGCTTGGCGCATGATCGACCAGCACTTGCAGGGTAGCGCCCACACGCTGTTTGAGGCGATCGGCCGAAACGCCCTCTGCCACCGCCATGAAAGACGCCCGACGCTGCTCACGTACCGCCTCGGGCAGCATTCCTGCAAGCGCGTTGGCCGCAGCACCCTTGACCGGGCTGTAGGCAAAACAACCGGCCCGGTCAATCTGCGCCTCACGCATGAAGTCAAGCAAATGCTCAAACTCTGCTTCAGTTTCACCCGGAAAACCGGCAATGAAGGTGCTACGGATCACCATGTCTGGGCACAACGAGCGCCAGCGCTGGATGCGCTCCAGATTTTTTTCACCACTGGCGGGCCGTTTCATGCGCTTGAGCACATCCGGGTGACTGTGCTGGAACGGCACATCCAGGTAGGGCAGCACCAGGCCCGCGTTCATCAGCGGCAAAATGTCATCCACGCTGGGGTAGGGGTACACGTAATGCAAGCGCACCCAGGCGTCGTGTTGTTGCGCCAATTCACCCAGCGCCTGCACCAGCTCAAACAGTCGGGTCTTGATGGGTTTGCCATTCCAGAAACCGGTTCGGTATTGCACATCCACCCCATAAGCGGACGTGTCCTGGCTGACCACCAGCAACTCTTTGACGCCCCCTTCAAACAAGGCTTGTGCTTCTGAAAGAACATCTCCTACCGGCCTGGAAACCAGATCTCCGCGCATCGATGGAATGATGCAGAAAGTGCAACGATGGTTGCAACCTTCGCTGATTTTCAGGTACGCATAGTGACGCGGCGTAAGCTTGATGCCCGCCACACCAAACGCCTCTGGCACCAAATCAATAAAAGGGTCGTGCGGCTTGGGCAGGTGCACATGCACCGCATCCATCACTTCTTGCGTGGCATGGGGGCCAGTCACGGCCAGCACGCTGGGGTGCATCTGGCGCACCAGGTTGTCGCCCGTGTCGCCCTGGCGCGCGCCCAAACAACCGGTCACGATCACCTTGCCGTTTTCAGCCAGAGCTTCACCAATGGTGTCCAGACTTTCCTTGACCGCATCGTCGATAAACCCACACGTATTCACGATCACCAGATCGGCGCCCTGAAAGGTCTTGACGGTCTGGTAACCCTCGGCGCTGAGCTGCGTCAGTATCAGCTCGGAATCGGTCAGCGCCTTGGGACAGCCCAGACTGACAAAACCGATTTTTGGCGCATTGGAAACCTGTAATGGACTGCTCATGAATCGTCACCCGCGCTCAGGGCTTGCTTTTGATACCAAACGCGCCCAGCATCTGATCGGTCTGCTTTTGCATCTGCTCTTGCATTTGGGTCAGCAAGGCCTTGGACTGGTCCAGGCTGCCGCCCATCATGGCTTGAATGGCGGGCGTCTGCAGTGCAGCAAATTGGGTCCACATCTCTGGCGACAAACCTTTGGACTGCTCGGCAAACCGCGTTTGCAGATCCATCAACGACTGAATGTTTTTCTCAAGGTAGCCACCCAGAAAACTCTGCATCGCGTGCCCGTAAAAACGGATCAGGCTTTCCAGCACGGGCGCGGTGAACATCGGCGAGCCACTGGCCTCTTCTTCCAGAATGATCTGCAACAGAATGCTGCGTGTGATGTCGTCACCGGTCTTGACGTCACGCACTTCAAACGGTTCACGTTTCATCACCAGCGCTTTCACCTCGGACAGGGTGATGTAGCTGGATGTTTCGGTATCGTACAAGCGCCGATTCGGGTACTTTTTGATCACCCGTTGCGAGGCGGATTCAGGGGCTGCGGCAGTAGTCATGACGTGATCTTTGGTTCAAACAAAGTCCGGGTTTTGATGGGAGTGGATTTCATTGTAGGCACGACTGCGACACCTGTTTTAACCCTGAAAGAGCGCACGTTTGGCAACACGCACAGAGCTCTTGCGCAACAGATGTCATGGGGAAATACAAGGTCTGCACGTCTGAATCTGGTTAACTTCAGACAGACCCTGGTAGGCGCGAATGGACTCGAACCATCGACCCCCACCATGTCAAGGTGGTGCTCTAACCAGCTGAGCTACGCGCCTGAGGTTTTCAGGAAAGCGCGCAGTATAGCGGCAAAACTTCTGGCTACCTTTCAAGGGCGACGACAAATTTTGCGTTTCGTCTTCATCCATAATTGACGTTTACGTCAACGTCAATCTTTCTTTGGAGAACTTCATGGACATTGCAGGCAAGGTTTTTATCGTCACCGGCGGTGCCTCTGGGCTGGGCGAGGGCACGGCGCGCATGCTGGCCGCCAAAGGCGCTCGCGTGGTCATTGCCGACATGCAGGCAGAAAAAGGCCAGGCCGTTGCCGAAGATATTGGAGGCGCCTTTGTCAAGTGCGATGTCAGCTCCGAAGCCGATGGCCAGGCGGTGGTTGCCAAGGCTACATCCATGGGCAAGTTGATGGGCCTGGTCAACTGCGCAGGTATCGCACCAGCCGAAAAAACGGTAGGCAAAAATGGCCCGCACGCGTTAGGCGTTTTTACCAAGTGCATCACGGTCAATCTGGTGGGCAGCTTCAACATGATCCGCCTGTGCGCGCAGGCCATGAGTCAGAACGCGCCCGAAGCCACGGGTGAGCGCGGTATATTGATTTCCACCGCATCGGTTGCGGCTTACGACGGACAAATCGGACAGGCGGCGTACAGCGCGTCCAAAGGCGGCATTGTGGGCATGACGCTACCCATTGCACGCGATCTGGCGCGCAATGGCATCCGCAACATGACCATCGCCCCGGGCATTTTTGGCACCCCCATGTTGTTCAGTTTTCCGCAGGAAGTGCAGGACTCGCTGGCCGCTGGCGTGCCCTTTCCGTCGCGCCTGGGTACGCCGCAAGACTACGCCAAGCTGGCCGTGCACATCTTTGAAAACGATATGCTCAACGGCGAAGTGATCCGGCTTGACGGTGCCATTCGCCTGGCCCCACGCTAACTGCGCGCGGGCCATTGAGCGCGGCAGGTGCTTCCTACAATCCGCGCATGTCCATTCCGCACACCTTTGTCCAGGAACTGCTGGCGCGAGCTGACGTCGTTGACATCGTCGGTCGGCACGTGCAGCTCAAAAAGAGCGGTGCCAACTTCATGGGTCTGTGCCCGTTTCATAGCGAAAAGTCGCCGTCGTTTTCGGTCAGCCCCAGCAAGCAGTTTTACCATTGCTTTGGCTGTGGCAAAAGCGGCGACGCACTCAATTTTTTAATGGAACACACCGGCGCGAGCTTTGTTGAGGCAGTGCAGGACCTGGCCCAGCAATTCGGCATGCGGGTGCCTGAAGACGACGCCAGCCCACAAGACCGTGCCCGTGCAGCAGAACAACGCAAAAAGCAAACCACACTGACCGAAGTTCTTGAAAAAGCGGCGCTGGCGTATCAAAAGCATCTAAAGAATTCGCCCCGCGCCGCCAGCTACTTCAAGGGGCGTGGCGTCACCGGGCAAGTAGCCAAACAGTTTGGCCTGGGCTACGCGCCAGAGGGGTGGCACGCCTTGGCCGGTGCCTTCGCCGACTACGACGACCCATTGCTGGAAGAATCGGGCCTGGTTATTTTGGGCGAAGAAAAGGACGGCCAATCCCACCGCTACGATCGCTTCCGCGACCGGGTCATGTTCCCGATTCGCAACGTCAAGGGCGAATGCATCGGTTTTGGCGGACGCGTGCTGGGCGACGACAAGCCCAAGTATCTGAACTCACCCGAGACGCCGGTGTTTAGCAAAGGGCGCGAGCTGTATGGCCTGTTTGAAGCGCGCAACGCCATTCGGGACGAAGGCTTTGCGCTGGTCACCGAAGGTTACATGGACGTGGTGGCACTGGCGCAATTAGGTTTTCCCAACGCGGTGGCCACGTTGGGCACGGCCTGCACGCCAGACCACGTGCACAAATTATTTCGTTTTACCGATGCCGTCATCTTCAGCTTTGACGGCGACAGTGCCGGTCGGCGTGCCGCGCGCAAGGCGCTGGACGCTGCCCTGCCGCTGGCCACCGACGTGCGCAGCGTCAAATTTTTGTTCTTGCCACCGGAACACGACCCCGACAGCTTCATCCGTGAGCACGGCAAGGAAGCGTTTGCCCGCTTTGTGTCGGAGTCGGTGCCGCTGAGCCAGTTTTTGATCGATGCAGCGCGGGACGGCTGCGACCTGCAAACAGCAGAGGGCCGCGCCCGCTTCGCCAGCAACGCCAAGCCCCTGTGGGAGGTGATGCCAGCGGGCGCACTCAAGCAACAGTTGCTGAGCGAGATCGCTGACCTGGTGCAGTTGTCCAATCGGGAGTTGCTGGAGGTTTGGCAACACGCTCCTGCGCGCGGCAGTCGAAATAGCGCTGCCAAACCTGTCACCAAAGATGCCGAACCCCCGGTCTGGAATGAAGGCCCTCGACCCCGCAAAGCCAAACAAAGCAACCGGCCGAACAGTCGCCTGCCCGCTGCGCGCGCCGATCACGCGGCGCGCATACTGCTCGGCAACATGGCAGCCTTTGACACCCTGACCAATGAAGATCTGGCTCTGCTGTGCGGATTGGAAGCGCCTCATGGGCCACTTTTTGTCTGGTTGCAGGCGCAGTACCACGAGCACGGCGTTCAACCTTGGGGTGCGTTGCGTGCTGGCCTTGCAGAGCTCGCATCGCAGACCTACGCGTTGCAGCTCATGTCTGGTCTGGAAATGCTGGACAACAACACAGACATTCCCGGCGAGCAAAGTGCTGAGGCCAAAGACGAATTGCGGCAACTGCTCAACCGCATGCTCGTTGAGCAACTTAAGATCAATGAAACGGCAGCCATCCAGGCCGCCAAAACAGACCCTTGCGCGCTGCTCCGCTATCGGGAATTTCAAACCAGACGCATGGCACTTGAAGCGACCGGCCCTGTTCCCCAGGCAACGGGCGGCGTTTGACGCACCCCCGCGCATCAGAATCCAGCCGGATTTAGGGCAAAAACACACTAAAATCACGAGTTTGCTGGATCGGGACAAGCTGTGCTGCCCCTGCCCAGACCCCTCCTCGCCGCACCCATGCGGCCTACCCTACTCTTTTGATTATGAAAATCGCTCAAGAAATTCGCGCCGGCAACGTCATTATGAACGGCAAAGACCCGATGGTCGTCCTAAAAACAGAATACAGCCGCGGCGGGCGTAACTCTGCCACCGTGCGCATGAAGCTCAAAAGCCTGATCGCCAACTTCAACACCGAACTTGTCTATAAGGCCGACGACAAACTTGACCAAGTCATCCTGGAAAAGAAAGACTGCACCTACTCCTACTTTGCCGACCCCATGTACGTTTGCATGGACGCTGAATACAACCAGTATGAAGTGGAAGCCGAAAACATGGGCGACGCGCTCAACTACCTCGAAGACGGCATGCCGGTTGAAGTGGTGTTCTATGACGGCAAAGCCATCTCGGTTGAACTGCCCACCAGCGTGGTGCGTGAAATCACCTGGACCGAGCCCGCTGTCAAAGGCGACACCTCTGGCAAGGTTTTGAAGCCCGCCAAAATTGCCACCGGCTTTGAGATCGGCGTGCCGATCTTCGTGGCGCAAGGCGACAAGGTTGAAATCGACACCCGCACCGGCGAATACCGCAAGCGCGTCTAACGGCGAGCACTCTCCAAGCGACCAAGGCTTCCAGCGTGAAGCCTTTTTTTTGGTCTTACCGGATCCCATCATGGAAAACACCCAACCCCTGCCCAACCTGCTGACCGAACAACGCATGACCGACGCCTGGGCCGACGTGCTCAAGCAACCTGCCGACAGCTCGGTGCTCAAACCCAGCGCACACCGCCTGGCTTTTGCCGACCCCGAGTTTTTGCTGCGCCGCGAGGCGCGCGGTATCCGTATTCAGCTTGAAATGCTCAAACCGGATCTGGACCAAAGCGCGCAAGGCATCCACAACACGGTGGTGGTCTTTGGCAGCGCGCGCTTTGTGTCGCCCGAGCAGGCGCAAGAACAGTTGATGCAGGCTGGAGATGACCCGCAGGCGAAAACCGTGGCCCAGCGCCATGTACGTAATGCGCAACATTACGAACACGCGCGCCAGTTTGCCCACCTGGTCGCCAACTACAGCGACGGCCTCCCGGCTGAGCAGCGCCTGTATGTCTGCACCGGCGGCGGCCCTGGCATCATGGAAGCCGCCAACCGCGGCGCGCATGAAGCCCGTGCGCCCACCATCGGGTTAAACATTGCGCTACCGCACGAGCAGCACGCCAACCCCTATGTCACCCCCAGCTTGAGCTTCAAGTTTCACTACTTTGCGATGCGCAAGATGCACTTCATGATCCGCGCCAAAGCGCTGGTGGCCTTCCCGGGTGGCTTTGGTACGCTGGACGAATTGTTCGAAGTCATCACGCTGGTGCAGACCAAAAAAGCGCAGCCGGTACCCATCGTGCTGTTTGGCAGCAGCTACTGGAAGCGCCTGCTCAACTTCGAAGCGATGGTAGAAGAAGGCGTGATTGCCCCCGAAGACCTGAACCTGCTGCATTTTGTCGATGAGCCCCAAGTTGCCTGGGACGTGATTGCCCGCTTTTATCGCTTGTAAAGGCGTTACTCTGCCCTGAACAGCCCTCACCCCAACCCTTCCCCAGCGGGTGAGGGAGAAAGACCGGGGCCATCTTTTCCGGCTCTGGCTTAGCTCTCCCCCACCCGCAGCCCCCAGGCCTGGCGCGCGCCCAGGCCCACCGCCGCGCCCACGGTCCAGAACACCACGCTGACACCGGCCAGCGCACCGGCTGCACCAAACAACATCGGCATGCTGACACTGGACGCGTTGATCAGCATCAGCCGCAAGCCCAGCGCCTCGCCGTGGCGCGCCTCGGGCGTGATCTGGTGCAAGGTGCTCATGATCATCGGCTGCACCGAACCCAGTGAAACTCCCAAAGCGGCCGAACACAGCCCCATGCCCCAAGCACTGTGCATGAACGGATAAAGCGCAAACAGACCGGCCGTGGCCAGCATGGCACTGGTGATGACCACGCGCTCTTGCAGATTCGCCGCCAACCAGGGCAGCGCCACGCGAATGCCGGTGGCAGCCAGCGCAAAGCCGCCCAGAATGGCACCAATGGCCGAGGCGCTCAAACCGCGCTCATGCCCCAACACCGGCACGACAAAAGTGTGCACATCCCAGCACGACGACATCAGCCAGTTCACCAGCAACAAGCGGCGCATGGCGGGTTCACGCAGCAAATCCCAGGCACGGCGCTTTTGCCCTGTAGCATCGTGCTGCACCGGCGGTAGTTCACGCGTGGCGTGCAACAGCCACCACGACACGCCCGGCAACAGGGCCAGCGCGCCAAACGCCAACACAAAACCGCCCGCATCAATCAACACCCCGGCCAGCAGCGGGCCAACAAAGTTGGACAAGGCCGGGCCAATCGACAACCAGCTAAAAAAACGTTTGCGCTCGACCGCATCGCGCGCACACCGTCCCACATGCCGCTGCAAGCTTATCGCCCCCACCCCCACCGCGCCGCCGGTGAGCAAAGCCGTCAGACACAGCACACCAAACACCGGCCACAGCGCCGCCAGCCCCGCCCCCAGCGCACTGGCGCTCAAGCACCAGCGCAGCGGCTTCCAGTAACCGTGGCGATCCACATAGCGCCCAGCGGGCAACGCCAGAAAAACCTGGGTCAGGGCAAACAGGGCCAGCAGGATACCCACCGCTGCCGCGCTGTAGCCGGCCCGCAAGGCCAGCAGGGGCGCGGCCATGCGCATCCCGGCCATGCACGCGTGCAGACAGACGTGGCCACCGATGAGGCGCGCCAACGCCGTATCAGACAAACCAGGCGCTGGCGACACGCTCATTTTTTTAAAAGCCATCATGCGTCAGCGGCATCGTCGGCGCTGGTGGCCAACAGCGCGGCGTCGAGCGGAATCAGCGCAGCGCTTTCAAGCTCGGGCAAAGCCTCCACGGTTTTCAGCGCGCGCCCCATGGCGCGACTGCGGGTTTGCGCGCCGTCGATGGTTTTCAGCACGGTTTCGGTTTGCGATTTGACCTTGGCCAGCACATCGCCAAACTTGCCAAATTCGGTCTTGACCGCGCCCAGCACCTGCCAGACTTCGCTGGAGCGTTTTTCCAGCGCCAGGGTCCTGAAGCCCATCTGCAAAGAACTGAGCATGGCCAGCAAGGTGGTCGGCCCGGCCAGGGTGATGCGGTGCTCGCGCTGCAAGGCTTCCATCAGCCCGGGGCGGCGCAACACCTCGGCGTACAGGCCTTCGGTGGGTAAGAACAAAATGGCAAAGTCGGTGGTGAAAGGTGGCTCAATGTATTTTTCGGAAATCGATTTGGCTTCCAGGCGAATGCGTTGCTCCAGCGCCTTGGCAGCGGCTTCGGCCTGCACGGCATCGGCGCGGCCCTGGGCATCGAGCAGCCGCTCGTAATCTTCGTTGGGAAACTTGGCATCAATCGGCAGCCACAGCGGCTCGCCCGAATCAGACTTGCCGGGCAGTTTGATGGCAAAGTCCACCACGTTTTTGCTACCCGGGCGCGTCGCCACCTGGGTGCCATACTGGTCGGGCACAAACACCTGCTCCAGCAAGCTAGCCAGTTGCGCCTCGCCAAAAATACCGCGCGTTTTGACGTTGGACAGCAGGTGTTTGAGGTCGCCCACGCCTTGCGCCAGCGTCTGCATTTCGCCCAAGCCCTTGTGCACCTGCTCCAGCCGGTCGGCGACTTGTTTGAAACTTTCACCCAGGCGCTGCTGCAGGGTGGACTGCAGTTTTTCATCCACCGTGGCGCGCATTTCGTCGAGCTTGCTGGCGTTGCTGGTTTGCAGCTGCGCCAGCTGTTGCTCCAGCGTTTCGCGGATCTCCATCATGCGCCGCGCGTTGGACTCGCTCACGCCCGAAAGCTGGCTGGTGAGGGTGTCGTGCAGCGTCTTTTGCAACAGCGCCAATTGCTGACCAAACGCGTCTATCTGGGCGTTTTGCGTGCGTGTGGCCTCCGCGCCTTGCTGCAACAGGGTTTGCTGGAACGTGGCCAAGTGCTGCGACAACTCCTGGCGCCCGCTGCGACCAGTGTCTTGTACCTCGCGGCGCAGTTCGCGCTCGATGCGCTCCGAACTGGTAGTCACCAGTTGCACCAGCGCCTGCTGGCTGGTTTGCACACTGGCTTGAAACTGAGCCTGTTGCGCCAATTGCTCGGCTCGGCTGGCATCACTGTCGCGGCCGCGCCACCACAACATCAGCAGCAACAGCGCGTTCACAACGCCCACCACCAACACCAGCCACAGCACAAGATCATTCATATTTGCGGAGTTCCTTAGACACCATTGTGGCGTGCAAGACGCACAATTGGTGTCAGAGCCGATCCGCTGCGCGGCCAGATCTGACCCCAATTCAGCTCCAATTCAGCTACCGCCTACTCCAAGTTTCTGAACAGGCATCTTGGCAGGTTTTAAATTTATATAAAAAAATGGACTCTAGCCCTTATTGAATAAGGGCTAGCAGCTATCAATAACAGTGCTAATTCAAGGGCGTCAACTCCTTGCCGTGCAACAGATAACCCACCAAGTTGTCGGCCGCCAGTTGCGCCATCGCCAGGCGCGTAGGAAGCGTGGCGCTGGCAATGTGCGGCGTCAGCACCACGTTGGGCACGCTCAGCAAATCCGGGTGCACCGCAGGCTCGCCCTCGTACACGTCCAGGCCAGCGGCGGCAATGACATGGTTCTTCAATGCTTGCGCTAACGCCGCATCGTCCACGATGCCACCACGCGCGATGTTGACCAAGGTGGCGCTGGGTTTCATCTGCGCCAGCTCGGCCGCGCCGATGGCGTGGTGCGCTTCTGGCGAGTACGGCAACACCAGGATCAGGTGGTCGGCCTGCTTGAGCAAATCAACCTTGCTGACGTAGCTGGCACCACAAGCCGCCTCTGTGGCTGCGTCCAGCCTTGAGCGGTTGTGGTAAATCACCTTCATGCCAAAGCCATGCGCGCCGCGTTTGGCAATGCCCTGGCCGATGCGCCCCATGCCCAGAATGCCCAGTGTGCTGCCGTGCACGTCGGAGCCGACAAACATGTCATAGCGCCAGCTTTTCCACAGCCCGGCGCGCAAAAAATGCTCACTCTCGGCCATGCGCCGTGCCGTGGCCATGATCAGTGCAAAGCCAAAATCGGCCGTGGTCTCGGTCAGCACGTCGGGGGTGTTGGTGGCCTTCACGCCCGCAGCGGTCATGGCAGCCAGGTCAAAGTTGTTGTAACCCACGGCCATGTTGGCGCAAATTTTCAGCTCCGGGCAAGCTGCCAGCAAAGCGGCATCAATGCGCTGGCTGCCGGTGGTAAAGGCGCCCTGCTTGCCCCGCAATTGGGCCACCAACTCTGCGGGTGTCCACGCCACGTCGTCCTGGTTGGCGGTGACCTCAAAATGTTGCTGCAGGTACGTCAATATTTCCGGGAAGACGGCGCGCGCGACCAGAATGGTAGGCTTTTTCATGTGTATTCCAAAGTGTCTCAACCAAAAAGATTGCGTTCAGCAATGTAGAAGAACGCACCGCCCAAGTAGCCAATCAGCGCCAGCCAGCTGATGCGTTTCATGTACCAGAAAAAGTCAATTTTTTCCAACCCCATGGCCGCCACTCCTGCGGCCGAGCCGATGATCAGCATCGAACCACCGGTACCGGCGCAATACGCCATGAACTCCCACAAAAAGCTGTCGGCCGGGTGGGTGGTCATGTCGTACATGCCCATGGAGGCCGCCACCAGCGGCACGTTGTCCACCACCGCGCTGACCACGCCAATGAGCATCACGATCACGTCCAGACGCCCCACCGACTTGTCCATCCACTGCGCCAGGCTGGTCAAAATGTGCGTGTGTTCCAGCGTGGCCACCGCCAACAAAATGCCGATGAAGAACACGATCGAGCCCATGTCGATTTTGGTGAGCGCATGCACCAGCGTCAAGGGTGCGCGCTCGTCGGCGTCTTTGTTACGGTGAATCAGGTCGCCCACCAGCCACAAGATGCCCAGGCCAAACAAAATACCCATGAAAGGCGGCAGGTGCGTCACGGTTTTGAACACCGGCACCATCACCAGAATGCCCAATCCACACACAAACATCAGGTTTTGCTCAAATTTGGTGGTGTTGGTGCGCTTGCGAGTGCCCGTGCTGGTGACGCCCTCAACGCGACGGTCGCCCATCAGATAGCTTGTAACCGCCAGCGGAATCACCATGTTGATCACAGACGGAATAAAAACACCTTCGATGATGGCCAGTGCCGTGATTTGCCCACCAATCCACAGCATGGTGGTGGTCACGTCACCAATGGGCGACCAGGCACCACCCGCATTGGCGGCAATAACGATGATGCCGGCAAAAAACAGCCGGTCGTCGCGCTTGCCCAAGAGCTTTTTCATCAGCGACACCATAACGATGGTGGTCGTCAGGTTGTCCAGAATCGCGCTCAGAAAAAAGGTCACAAAACCGACCATCCACATCAGCGTGGAGAGCTTTTTGGTCTGGATGCGCGAGGTAATCACCTCAAAGCCATTGTGCGCATCGACCACTTCCACAATCGTCATGGCACCCATCAAAAAGAACACGATCTGCGCGGTGGCCATGAGTGACTCGCCCAACTGTTCGCTCACCAGATGGTGATCGCCCGTGGACATGGCGTAAATCGTCCACAGCAGGCCGGCACCGATCAGCGCCGAAGCGGATTTGTTGATTTTGATGGGGTGTTCAAGCGCAATGGCGGCATACGCCAGCACAAACACAATGACCAGGGCTGTCAGCATGGGTGTCGTCCTCTAGGTTTTAAGTTTTTTAGGGGGCACGCAAAACCTGACGCATCGAGATATTGGCCCTGCCCCCAGCGGTATCGCGGATTATGACGGCTCGAAAAGCAAAAAAGCCGCCCGAGGGCGGCTTTTCAAGGCGATCGGTTACCCGATTACTTGGAAGCAGCTTCCGAAGCGGGAGCAGCAGCAGGTGCAGCAGCTTCCGAAGCGGGAGCGGCAGCCGGGGCAGCAGCTTCGGTAGCAGGAGCAGCCGGAGCCACCACAGGAGCCGGAGCGGGAGCAGGAGCTTCTTCTTTTTTGCCACAGGCAGCCAGAGCAGCAGCGGCGATAACAGCGATCAGAACGAGCGACTTGTTCATTTGTAAACCCTAATGATAAAAAATTAATTTCCGGAAAGTATCTTTGCGGTTGCCCACAAAGCGCAAGTGTGCGGACCCATCAACACCAGCCCACCTACTCGGCGCGCAATTGTAGTGAGATTTAAGGGTTATCGTGGTTGACAGTGCACCGATGTTGTGCTTTGGCATCAATCTGTGTGCACCCAACCCGCATTGACCCAGGTTGCAAGCCATTCGTGTGCCTGGGCGCTCATTTTTTGCACCACTTTGGCCGGCAATGCGCGCTCGTTGGCCAACTGTCGCATGACCACAGCGTCCCGCCCCGAGGCCAGGTAGCTTTCGCCATTGATAAAGAGGTGCTGCGCATCAAACATCATCCGTGTGCGCCGATGCAGCTGCACCCCCTTGCCAACAAGATCGGGCACAGCGTCGCACGCTTGGGATTCAAACCAGACGTTGGGCTTGGGTTCGGTCATGTACTCACCCAGCCCCCGCGCAAACGCCAACGGGTCGCGTTGCGCGTCAAACAGCGCCTGCTGGGCAAACGCCAGCATCTGTGCCGGAATTTGCGCCGGCTCTGCCACCGCGGGCTGCTGCGGGTCGCGGTACAGCGCCACGCCAATCTCTTGCTCGGCATCCTCGGCCAAACGCATCAACAACTCGCGCGCCAGCTCGCCCTTATTGGGAATACGAAAGCCAATGGAATACGTCATGCATTCGCCCTGCGCAATGCCGTCGTGCGCGTAGCCGGGCGGCAGATACAACATGTCACCAGGCTCCAGCACAAATTCCTGCTCGGGCACAAAATTTGACAAGATTTTGAGCGGTACGTCGGGCTGCAAGCTCTTGTCTTTCTGCCGCCCGATGCGCCAGCGCCGCTGCCCGTGCGCCTGCAGCAAGAAGACATCGTAGCTGTCCAGGTGGGGGCCCACCCCGCCGGTGTCGGTGGCGTAGCTGATCATCAGATCGTCCAGCCGCGCGTCGGGCACAAACCGGAACTGGTTCATCAGCTGGTGCGCACCGTCATGATGCAGGTCCACGCCCTGCACCAGAATCGTCCACCCCGGCTGCTTGAGCGGTGGCAAGGCGCGCCGCTCAAACGGCCCGTACTTCAATGCCCAACCCGCCTTTTTGCCCGGCGTCTGGATCACCATGCGCGTTTGCGCATCTTCATGGGCGGCCAGTACAAACAACTCGGCACGGCTGAGCAACGGCTTGAAACCAGGTACCGCCTGGCGCACCAGCAACGGCTTTTTTTGCCAATACCGTTGCATGAAAACCTGCGGGCTGATGCCGCCCAGCAGAGGCAGCGCTTGCGTGATGTCCATCCAAAACTCCTGAAATTTAGATCTGACTGTAATCGCGCCACCGCCTGTGCTGCGACAATTCACCCATGAAAATTACCAAACCCTGCGTAGCGGCATTAAGCTGGACGCTCAGCGATACCCTGGGAGAAGAACTCGACGTACTCGACGATCCGATCGAATTTTTGATTGGTGGCGACGATCTTTTTGAGGTGATCGAAAACGCGTTGGTGAACTGTAGCGCGGGCAACACGGTCAACCTGCACATTGAGCCCGAACAGGGCTTTGGCGAGTACAACGAGCAGCTGGTGTTTTTGGAACCGCGATCGGCTTTCCCCGACATCCTGGAAGAAGGCATGACGTTTGACGGCGCCGCCTTGCCTGCCGGTGTCAGCCCGGACACCCCCAAAGACGCCTTCTACACCGTGACCGACATTTACCCCGAGCACGTGGTGCTGGACGGCAATCACCCTCTGGCGGGCATCGCGCTGCGCCTGACGATCACCGTACGCGCGGTGCGCGAAGCCACCAAAGAAGAGATCAGCCGTAGAACGGCAGGAACCGGGTTCTTCAAGGTGGCGCCCACCCACAGCTTTGCTCCGGGCAGCGACAGCTTGCATTAAGGCACTTGGCGGGCGATCACTCGCACGGCGCAATCAAAAATGTAGCCCTTTTAAAAAGATGCATACAATTCAATGCATCTTTTTTATAAAGACACTTTTTGAAATGAGCACCTCGTGAGCCTGCACCCTGTCTTGCTGGAAAAGCTCAACGCCGCGCTGGCAGTACAGCAGCCAAAACCATTGACCCGCCGCGACGCTTGTCTGCCTACAGTCCCAGGCAAAACGCACGCGGTCATCGGCATGCGCCGCACAGGCAAGACCAGTTTTTTGCAACAGTTGCTACAGCAGCAACGTGCCTCACTGCCACCCGAGCGGGCTTTCTATCTGAGCTTTGACGACGATCGCTTGGCAGGTATTGGCGTAGAGCAACTCGGTTTTTTGCTGGAAGAATATTACCGGCGCTACCCAAACTTGCGTGGACGAGAACGCGTGGCCTGGTTTCTGGATGAAATTCAACTGGTACCAGACTGGGAGCGCTTTGTGCGCCGTGTCATGGACACCGAGCAGGTCGAAATGGTGGTGTCGGGGTCTTCAGCGCGCATGCTCTCCCGAGAAGTGCACACCTCGCTGCGCGGGCGCGGCATGGCTACGGTGATTCGCCCCTTCAGTTTTCGAGAATTTTTGCGCCATCATCACGAAGAACCAGAATTACCACCGAGCCGTTGGCTGGCAGGCGAACGCTCACTGATTGAAAAGCGTTTTCGTGAATACCTGACCGAAGGGGGGTTTCCAGAAGCCCAGGGTCTGACGATGGCCGCGCGCATCGAATTGCTGCAAGGCTATGTGGACACGGTACTTTTTCGCGACGTGGTGGAGCGTTATGCCGTGTCACAGGTGGCAGCGCTGCGCTGGTTGGTTCGGCAATGTCTGCGCAATCCGGCGGGCAGCTTCAGTGCACACCGACTGCACCTGGACCTGAAGGCGCAAGGGCTGGGCGTGGCCAAAGACGCCGTGCACACGTTACTGGGGCATTTGCTCGATGCTTTTTTGCTCAGCGCCGCCCCACTGGCGACCGAATCCGAACGGCAACGCAACTCCAACCCGCGCAAACTGTACCCGGCTGACCCGGGCCTGATCCGCGCTTTTGACGCCAGTGGCCGCAGCAACCTGGGCCATGCGCTTGAAACCGTGGTCTTCAACGAGCTACAGCGTCGTGGCGCCGAGGTAAGCTACGTCAAGACACCGCACGCGTTGGAGGTAGATTTTTTGGCGCGTTATCCAGAAGGCAGCGCTGAGCTAATCCAGGTTTGCGCCGACATGTCAACTCCGGGCACGCGCGAGCGCGAGCTGCGTGCGTTTGAAGACGCCGCCCAGCTTTACCCCGAAGCCACTCGTCGCCTGCTGGTGCAAGACCGAGACATGGCCGCCGCAGCGACCGGCTCCCCTGTACTGGCACAACCCGCCTACGAATGGCTACTCTGCCCACACGAATAAACCCGATACAACGCTGATACGGGCAGATTGCGGGCACATTGGAGCTCAGGTTTTCCCGGTGGAGCCGTAGCCACCCTCACCGCGCACACTGGCGGCAAACTCATTCACCACATTGAACCTGGCCTGTAGCACCGGCACGATCACTAATTGCGCAATGCGCTCCATCGGTTCGATGGTGAACGCCGTGTCACTGCGGTTCCAGGCGCTCACCATCAATTGCCCCTGGTAGTCGCTGTCGATCAGCCCCACCAGATTGCCCAGCACGATGCCGTGCTTGTGCCCCAGGCCGGAGCGCGGCAAGATCAGCGCGGCGTAAGCCGGGTCTTTCAGATACATGGCGATTCCGGTAGGAATCAGTTGCCAGGCATTGGCTTGCAACGTCAGTGGCTCGGTCAGGCAGGCGCGCAAATCCAGCCCGGCACTGCCCGGCGTAGCGTAAGCCGGCAGCTGGTCGGCCAGGCGTGGGTCCAGCATCTTGATGTCAACTGAGAGCATTTTTAGCCTTTGGCACTTATTCTGCTTGCGATATCAGCTATCAACTCGCGAGCAAGTGAGAGCTTGTCGCTGCGCGGTAATTCACGCGCGCCCTGCGCATCGACCAGCAGCAAGGCGTTGTCATCCTGCCCGAACGTGGCCGGGCCAATATTGCCCACCAGCAGCGGCACGCCTTTGCGCAGACGTTTGGCCTGCGCATTGGCCAGCAGGTCGTGGCTTTCGGCGGCAAAGCCCACGCAAAACAGCTCGCCGCTTTGCGCCCGCGGCGACTGCGCCAACGTGGCCAGAATGTCCGGGTTTTCCACAAAACTCAACTGTGGCACCTGACCCGAGCCGTCTTTCTTGATCTTCTGGTCGGTCGCTTGCGCCGGTCGCCAGTCTGCCACCGCGGCGGTCGATACAAAAACAGTAGCTTTCTGCCCTTGTTCCATAACGGCTAGAAGCATATTTTGTGCTGAAACCACATCCACCCGTTGCACACCTGCCGGGGTAGCCAGATGCACCGGCCCGGCCACCAGCGTGACCGTAGCACCCGCCTCGCGCGCAGCACGGGCAATGGCAAAGCCCATCTTGCCGCTCGACAGGTTGGTGATGCCGCGCACCGGGTCGATCGCCTCGTAAGTGGGGCCAGCGCTGACCAGCACATGCTGCCCCTGCAGCAGCTTAGGCTGAAAAGAGGCCACCACGGCGGCCAGAATCTGTTGCGGCTCCAGCATGCGGCCGTCGCCACTTTCGCCGCACGCCTGCTCGCCACAGCCCACACCCAACACGGTTGCCCCGTCGGCCACCGCTTGCGCCAGGTTGCGTTGTGTGGCCGGATGCACCCACATCTCGCGATTCATCGCGGGAGCCAAAAGCAACGGCACGCGCTGCGCCGGGCGTGCCAGGCACAGCAGGCTGGGCAAGTCATCGGCGCGGCCCTGCGCCAGTTTGGCCATAAAGTCCGCACTGCACGGTGCCACCAACACCGCATCGGCCGCACGCGTCAAGTTGATGTGCCCCATGGCGTTAGGCTCGTCGGCATCCCACTGCGACAGTCGCACCGGGTGCTGGCTAAGCGCCTGCATCGTCACCGGCGTGATGAACTGCGCGGCCGCGTCGCTCATCACCACCTGTACCGTGGCACCCGCTTTGACCAGCAGCCGACACAGCTCAGCCGCCTTGTAACAAGCCACACCGCCGGTCAGCACCAGCACCAGATGTTTTCCAGCAAGGTCTTTCATGCGCCGCAATGTAACAGAGCGCAAAAACCGTCCAAACCCGGCCCCTATAATCCTTTTTTACCAGCTCACCTGAGCCATGGGCTCTGTTTGACATGACCAAATTTGTCTTCGTCACCGGCGGTGTCGTTTCTTCCCTGGGCAAGGGGATCGCGTCGGCTTCGCTGGCTGCCATTCTTGAGTCGCGCGGGCTCAAAGTCACCCTGATCAAACTCGACCCCTACCTGAATGTGGACCCCGGCACCATGTCGCCGTTCCAGCATGGCGAAGTTTTTGTCACCGACGACGGTGCCGAAACCGACCTGGATCTGGGCCACTACGAGCGTTTCATTGAAACGCGCATGAAAAAGACCAACAACTTCACCACCGGCCAGATTTACAAAAGCGTGCTCGAAAAAGAACGTCATGGCGACTACCTGGGCAAGACAGTGCAGGTGATCCCACACGTGACCAACGAAATCCAGGACTTCATCAAACGTGGCGCCGGGTTTGACACGCCGCAGGCGGTGGACGTGGCCATTGTCGAAATTGGCGGAACCGTGGGCGACATCGAATCGCTGCCGTTTCTGGAAGCCGTGCGCCAGCTCAGCCTGCGCCTGGGGCCCAACCAGGCGGCCTTTGTGCACCTGACCTATGTGCCGTGGATTGCGGCAGCGGGTGAACTCAAGACCAAACCCACGCAGCACACGGTGCAAAAACTGCGCGAAATCGGTATTCAACCCGACGCGCTGCTGTGCCGCGCCGACCGCATGATTCCGGACGACGAGCGCGAAAAAATTTCGCTCTTTACCAACGTGGCGCAATGGGGCGTGATCTCCATGCCCGACGTGGACACCATCTACAAGGTGCCGCGTGTCTTGCACGAACAAGGCCTGGATGGCCTGATCTGCGACAAGCTGCGCCTGAACACGCCCCCAGCCAACCTCAAGCGCTGGGACGACCTGGTGTATGAAACCGCTCACCCCCAAGGCGCGGTGAACATCGTCATGGTCGGCAAGTATGTGGACCTGAGTGACAGCTACAAGTCGCTCAACGAAGCCTTGCGCCACGCTGGCATGAAGAACCATGTGCGCGTCAAGATTGACTACATCGACTCCGAAACCATCAGCCCCGACAACGTGGCGCAGTTGGCGCGCTTTGACGCGGTGCTGGTGCCGGGCGGCTTTGGCGTGCGCGGTGTGGAAGGCAAAATCTGCGCCGCCCGCTTTGCGCGCGAGCAAAAAATCCCGTACCTGGGCATCTGCCTGGGGATGCAGGTGGCCACGATCGAATTTGCCCGCCATGTGGCTGGCCTGAAAGACGCCAACAGCACCGAGTTTGACCCCGCCACGCCGCACCCGGTGATCGCGCTCATCACAGAGTGGAAAGACGCCGACGGCAGTATCAAGACGCGCAGCGAAGACTCCGACCTGGGCGGCACCATGCGCTTGGGCGCGCAAAGTTCCGACGTGGTGCCGGGCACACTGGCGCACCAGATTTATGGCAACGTGGTGACTGAGCGCCACCGCCACCGCTATGAGGCCAATGTGAATTATCTTGATGCGCTGCGCCAGGCCGGTCTGGTGATTTCTGCCAAAACGCAGCGCGAACACCTGACCGAAATCGTCGAGCTGCCGCAAACCGTGCACCCGTGGTTCGTTGGGGTGCAGTTTCACCCCGAGTTCAAATCCACCCCGTGGGCCGGGCACCCGTTGTTCAACGCTTTTGTGCGCGCCGCGCTGCAGCGCCACACCAGCACCACGCCAGAGAAAGCGCTTGCCTGATGAAACTGTGTGGTTTTGAAATCGGCCTGCAGCGGCCATTTTTCTTGATTGCCGGCCCTTGTGTCATCGAGTCCGAGCAGCTGCAAATGGACACCGCCGGCACGCTCAAAGACATCGCATCAGCGCTGGGAATCCCGTTTATTTTCAAAAGCAGTTTTGACAAAGCCAACCGCAGCAGCGGCACCAGCTACCGTGGCCCCGGGCGCGACAAGGGGCTGGAAATTTTGGCCAAGGTGCGTCGCGAGTTGGGCGTGCCGGTGCTCACCGACGTCCACACCGAGGCCGACATTGAGGACGCTGCCCGCGTGGTCGATGTGCTGCAGACCCCCGCTTTTTTATGCCGTCAGACCGATTTCATTCGTGCCGTGGCGCAATCGGGCAAGCCGGTGAACATCAAAAAAGGGCAGTTTCTGGCGCCGCACGACATGAAAAACGTGATCGACAAAGCGCGCGCCGCCGCACGTGAGGCGGGCCTGCCCGAAGACAACTTCATGGCCTGCGAGCGCGGTGCCAGCTTTGGCTATAACAACCTGGTGAGCGACATGCGCAGCCTGACCATCTTGCGCGAAACCGGCGCGCCGGTGGTGTTTGACGCCACGCACAGCGTGCAGTTACCCGGCGGCCAAGGCACCAGCAGTGGTGGCCAGCGTGAGATGGTGCCGGTGCTGGCACGCGCGGCCGTGGCCGTGGGCGTGGCGGGCCTGTTTATGGAAACCCACCCTGACCCAGCACATGCCCTGAGTGACGGACCCAACGCCGTACCCCTGAAGCATATGAATATCCTGCTGGAATCGCTGCAAGAACTCGACGCCGTGACCAAGCGCCACGGTTTCCTGGAGCAGCACTTTTCAGCCTGAACCCGTTACCCACTTTTTATGAAGGAAAGTCATGAGTGCAATTGTTGACATCGTCGGACGTGAAATTCTCGACAGCCGTGGCAACCCCACGGTGGAATGCGACGTGCTACTGGAGTCCGGCACCATGGGCCGTGCCGCGGTTCCCAGCGGTGCCTCTACCGGCAGCCGCGAAGCCATTGAGCTGCGCGACGGCGACAAGACCCGTTACGGTGGCAAAGGCGTGCTCAAGGCTGTCGAGCACATCAACACCGAAATCTCTGAGGCGGTACTGGGCCTGGACGCCTCTGAACAAGCCTTTCTGGACAAGACCCTGATCGACCTGGACGGCACCGACAACAAGAGCCGCCTGGGTGCCAACGCCACCTTGGCGGTGTCGATGGCCGTGGCGCGCGCCGCAGCAGAAGAATCGGGCCTGCCGCTGTACCGCTACTTTGGCGGCATGGGCGGCATGCAATTGCCGGTGCCGATGATGAACGTCATCAACGGTGGCGCGCACGCCAACAACAGCCTGGACTTGCAAGAGTTCATGATCATCCCGCTGGGTGCACCCAGCTTTCGCGAGGCACTGCGCTACGGTGCCGAAACTTTCCATGCATTGAAAAAAATCATCGACGAGCGCGGCATGAGCACGGCGGTGGGCGACGAAGGCGGTTTTACCCCCAGCGTGGAAAACCACGAAGCCGCCATCCAGCTCATTTTGCAAGCCATCGACAAGGCGGGTTTTGTGGCCGGTGAGCACATCGCCATCGGCCTGGACTGCGCCGCCAGCGAGTTTTACAAAGACGGCAAATACGTGCTGGCCGGCGAAGGCCTGAGCCTGGACGCGCAGCAGTGGACCGACATGCTGGCCACCTGGGTGGACAAATACCCCATCATCAGCATCGAAGACGGCATGGCCGAAGGCGACTGGGACGGCTGGAAAATCTTGACCGACCGGCTGGGCAAAACGGTGCAGATTGTGGGTGACGACTTGTTTGTGACCAACACGCGTATCCTGAAAGAAGGCATCGACAAGGGCATTGCCAATTCGATCCTGATCAAGATCAACCAGATCGGTACGCTGACCGAAACCTTTGCCGCCATCGAAATGGCCAAACGCGCCGGTTACACCGCCGTCATCAGCCACCGCAGCGGTGAAACCGAAGACAGCACGATTGCCGACATCGCCGTGGGCACGAACGCCGGGCAGATCAAGACCGGGTCGCTCAGCCGCTCTGACCGCATGGCCAAATACAACCAGTTGCTGCGCATTGAAGAAGACCTGGGCGACATTGCCACTTACCCGGGTCGCGCGGCGTTTTACAACCTGCGCTAAACGCCATGCGCCAGCGCGCTGTTCCGGCCTTGCTGATCACCTTGCTCGTGGTGCTGCACGCGCAATTGTGGTTGGGTCGGGGCAGCTTGCCCAAGGTGGCGCAGCTGCGCAGCGATCTGGCTCAGCAACAGGCGCAGAACGAACAGGCGCGCCTGGCCAACAGCCAACTTGAAGCCGAGGTGCGTGACCTGGCAGACGGCCTGGAGATGGTGGAAGAAAAAGCCCGCATGGAATTGGGCATGGTCAAAGCCAACGAAATCTTTGTGCAGTATTCGCGCCCTGGCGCAGGCAAATAGTTGCGTCAGACGGCACCGCACAAACTGTTCTTTCACCCTACAATGGTCTCGTCTGCCGTGTTCGCCGGGCTTTATATTTCCTTGAACCAATGCTCATAGAGCCCGGGCCTGGAACATCGTGCTGTCGGCGTGATCATCTCGCGTTAGATGAACCCAAGACAGCTTCTGACCTAGCCCACCTGAACCCCGGTTCAGGATGCCGGTCTGGTGGCGCGGAAGACAACTTTTCAATTAAAACAACAACTTAGCGCAAGTTTCATTAATTTTGGTTAAGTTTTGTTGTGTAGGCAACTGTTTTAAACTGCACAACAATTGCACAACTATATAAACTGTTTAATCAGGCCAGGCCTCAATCAAGGTTTTGGTGTCGCTGATGCATTGGTCAGCATCGCCTGCCACTTTTTGAAGAGTGCTGCTGCACTCAGCGAGTATGTCTCCGTGGGTGGTGACGACACGGTTGCAGGCATCAAGGGACTCGCTGGCTGCTCGCATGGCGGCGGCGGTTGCGTCGCGCAGCCCGACAAGAGCAGCATCGCCATCGCGGCGCACGATGGCCAGGGCGCGGCGGCGCTCCGCTGCAGCATTTTGTGCCGTGACGACTGCGCTTTGCTGCCGCTCCATAGTTGCTCTTGCAGCGCGTTGTAGTGAGATACGTTCATTGGCTTGCTCCAATTCCATTTGGTCAATCGTTGCTGTTTGTAGCCGCCAAGCCAGGCCGAAACCGGCCAAGCCTGCGGCGACTGCGCTGATCAAGGATGCAATCAGGGTGAGGTTCATTTGTCGCTCAAAGCGGTAGTAGTGATCTCACGCGCAAACAGCATCACCACAGGCCAAAATGCAATCAGATACGGGCGCATATCAGCCCCCACAAACTGCGTGACAAATTGGCTGTTGACCTCCAGCACAGTCAGCACTGCGCCGGTCATCGCAAGCCAATAAGTCTTGCTCTTAAATCTTGCCTTGATCTTGTCCATGCTCAGCTCCTTTGATTAAATCTTCGTAATGCTCTTTGATGCGCTTGGTCGCAATTGCAGTCTCCACCTTGCACAGCAATTCAAGCTCTGCCCGATGTGCTTCTAGCTGCTCTTGCAGAGTGTGCTTGGCACACCGCTCGGCTGCTGCTTTTGTGACTTTTTTCATGCGTACGCCCTGACACCTGTGGCATCAATAATCAGCACCTGCTTGCGCGGTGGCAACAGCGTAAAACTGATATGCACCCAGCCACGGCCTGGGATGGTTGCAAACTCTCTTATAAGTTGGTCGTATTGGATGTCGCTCTGCATGATTTTTTCGATCGCGTGGGCAACAGAGCCGAAGCCAGGGCATGTAAAGTCAACCGCTTGGGCAAGCATGTGCTGGCTGCTTTTGCTGCCTCCAACAGCGCGGTTAAGCTCAAGTGAGCGGTATCCGCTGCTGATCAAAATTGGCAAGTTACCCAGCAAGCTGCGCACTTGCTCAAGCCCATTGCAAGTGTTTCTGGCGCTTTCTAGCAGGTTGCTTGTGAGTGAGTTGTCAATGTCTCGCCGGTCAGCTGTTTGGCTGGCGACAAATTCTTCGACAGAAAAATGCGGGGTGAGTCTCATTGGTGCTCTCTGCTATGCACAGCCATGCACATGGCGCGATCTGACTTGGTGTCAATCTTTGCGTCGATTGAGTCAAGTTTGGCAAACAACGCACGAGTCATGGTGTCAAACTCATCGCGCTTGACGTACGTCCCTGCGACAAGCACCTCAATAGCCTGCAACTTAGTGATCAGCATTTGGTCGGTAGTCTGTAGATTTTTAATTGCATCTTTGACGGAGTTGAGGTAGTACCCACCGAACACCCCAACCAGGATAAAAAGTCCGTTAAAAACCATTTGGGGCATGTCTGCATCAGTCATTTTTGTCTTTCGTAAAGGTGTCGTTGCCATTCCCAAGCCCGGCGGCAATGGTCTGCTTGTCGGATTTTGAAAATCCAGTTGATCACGGCCACCAGGATGTGCCCGCGTGTCTTGCCTGCCAGGTGCATATCCCACGCTGCCGCGCTGATGGTTTCACCCGGCTTGGACTTGCCTAGCGTCAACACCCGCAGCACCCAAGCGTCAAAGGCTATCCAGTGATCAAGCGTGGTTGTCTCGCGCAAAAGCACGGCTGTGGCGATGAGTGCGATCATGTAAATCATGGTTACAAGCCAAGTTTTGCGCGCTCGGCACGGCCCCACTGGCGGGCGGCTTCACAATGGTCACCAAAGGCCAGCAGTTCTTCTTGCTCGCCGGGCGCAAAGTTGTAAGCGCCCAATGCCGCGCCCACGCCGATACGGGCAAATTTAGCCTCGTCGCTGGCGCTGTATTTATCGCGGATCATCTGCTCGATGCGGTTGTATATGGCTTGTACATGCACGCTGCTATTCTTGATTTGGGCAAGCTCCGCGTCTGTCGGCACAAACGGGTTGACGATACTGTCCGTAATCTCTGCGGGTTGATCAGCGGGTAGCGTGTAGCCATCAAACAGCACAACAACGGTGCGGCCATCGGGCAAAGTTGCCAGCTCTTGCACTGCTTGCTGGCCTTGGGGCGCGTCAGGCAGTTTCAGGGTGTAGACGTTGGGTTGGTTTACAACGCGGCGGAAGGTGATTAAAGAGGTCATAGTGGTGAGCTTTCAGGGTAGTTAAAAGGTGGTGAAGACTTGCGGTATGTTTGGCGTGTCCAAGGATGGAGACAACGCTTTCAAGCGCGCCATGCTTGGCAGACTGGGTGAATGTGTAGAGGCTGTGCTTACGCACAAAGCGGGTACTTCGCCAGGTGCGGTAGCCAACAAAGTTGATACCACGCTTGATCTTGTGCAGGCTGTAGCGCGATAACTCCAGCTTTAAGGTTCCACGCAAAAATTCAATGATTCTGGCTAGTGCCGCCACACAGCGCTCTCGTGGCCAGCCAAAGATCACAAAATCATCAACATAGCGGCAGTAGCGCCTGGCGCCCAGATTGCGCTTGATGAAGTGATCCAGCGGGTTCATGTAAATCAGAGCGTAGGTCTGACTAAGCAAGTTACCAATCGGGATGCCAACGGCTGGGCCATAGTCGGCAAACTGCATCATCAGGTCGACAAAGCGCTCGTCCTTGATCTGGCGCTCGATCTGGGTGCGCAGCACTGCACGGTCGATGCTGTAGAAGAACTTACGAATGTCGAGCTGCAAAAGGTAACTGTCGGGCGCACTGCAACGCAGAGCTTGCTGGGCGTAGTCAGCCGCAGCGTGTGTTCCTTTACCTTTGCGACAGGCGTAACTCTGGTCGATGAAGGTTCGGTTGAAAATCGGGTAAATCAGCTTGTAGATGGCATGCTGCACCACCAGATCACAAAAAGCAGGCGCGAAGATCGTGCGCTCTTTGGGCTCGTACACCTGAAATTCTTTGTAGGGCTGCAGCGTGTAGCTGCCGTTATGCAGGGCTGTGTGCAAGGCGTCCAGATTCGCCGCCAGGTTGCGGCCAAACTCCAACGTGGCCCGCTTGCCGCGCTTACCCCGGCTGGCATCTTCCCACGCCTGGTACAACGCCTCGGGCGTGAAAGCCTGCTCAAACAGAAAACCGACGCGCTTCAAAGGAAAGCCCCCAGATGGTCGAGTGCAACATGGCACCTACTAATAAAAGGGCGTCCAGCAGATTTTGCAAAGGCTCTCACCGAATGCAGGAAAACACCTCCCTTTGTTCCACCATTTCTTTGCAGAATTCGAGGTAAACCAGAGTCGGGGCGAGCGCCAATGTTGTTGTTGGCATTCGTCCGTGTGTTGTTGCAATTGAGCGTGAACACGCCAGCGTTCGCTGCGTTGTTCCAATTGCCGCCACGGATCGGCAGAGCCTGTAACATGTTAAGGTGCTTCCCTTTTGTGCCCGCTATCGGGATTCGTTTTGGCGCGGTCGGCCTGCATCCAGCCACCAATCATCCGGCCAAGCTCATCAACCATGCGGCTGATGACGAGGTAACGGTGGGTGGCGGTTTTTTCATAGTCCTTGTCATCCGACAAGGAACCGTCCTTGAATTTGAAGTAGCCCAGCTCAAAGGCCAGCCGCAAGAACATGCGCAATTGCTCATGCGTGATGTCGGCATTGCCCAGGCTGGTTTTCTTCTGGTAGCGCTTCTGGCTCTCGACAATGAAGCCGTACATCTCATAAGCCGCGTTTCTGATCTGTTGGCACAGGCCGTACTTCTCGTGCTTGGGAAAATGGTTCAGATACAAGTTCATTTGCTTCGAGAAGTCGATGAACTTGGTATCCAGACTGGCTTCAGAGTGAGTGCCCATCGCTACCGCTCAGGGCATCAGAGAACGAAGGCGGGGCGAGCGCCAAGGCTGCCGCTGGCATCCGTCCGTGCGCCGTAGCAATAGAGCGTGAACACGCCAGCGCTCGCCGCGCGGCTCCAATCGCCGCCACGGATCGGCAGAGCCTCAATCGTCGTGTTCAGGTAAAAGTAGTCGCTGTTGGCCGCAGGCAGCGCAATCGTGCCACCCAACAGCGAAGCGACCGGGAACAGGCCGTGCGCCTTGAGTAGAGCCAAAGCCGCAGCGCCGACCGGGGTTGTGCCCGGGTTGGTCATACCTTCAAACGATGCGCCATTAGCGCGCACCAGCGTGTAAGCCGCCGTTCCTGAAACGGCATACTTCACAGAATTGGCAGAGCCCGGGGTCACCAGTTCGCCGGTTGCGCCATCAATGGCTTTCCAGGCGCTTGATGCAACGCCAAAGTCGGTGGCATTGAGTGCCGCGTCGTTGTTGGCGATGATCTGGATTTCACCCATGTTGACACGCATGCCTGGTGTCCACTCCCAGATGTTGCCGCACAGCCCGTCGATGCCTGAGCTGGAGTTGTCATGCCGCCAGGATGCAGGACCGGAGCCGGTGAGCGTGCGCCCGGTACCGGATGCAACGCCGGGAGACAAGCCATCGATCCGGCGCCCTGATTCCCAGGCCGCATCGCTTGATTTACCCCAGTTGGTGTTGCCGCGCGGCTGAAAGCTGTTGGCTCGGCACCATTGCGCCAACAGGGTGCGCTCAATGTTGGATACTGCATGGAAACCGGCGCCGCAAGCGCGGGCATAGGCCACCGACTGGTCGTGGTTGATCGATGTTTGCGGGTCAACGCCAGGCAGGCTCAGCAGTTCGCCGTTTTTGACGATGCCGGAGTAGGTGCCAATGAACAGCTCCGACTTTTCAACGCCACCCACAATGAAGGCTGGGTGAACGCCCGCAGGCAGGCCCGCGTCCACGTCGGGGCCGTTTAATTTGGGGATCACATTCATGAAGGTGGGCTGACCGAGCGCGGTATAGAGCACAGTTTGGCGGCCACCGCTGGCGGCTTCGACACTGGCACGCAGGTCATCTTTGATAAAAATTGAAGGCATAGTTTTCTCCTGAGATTAAGGTGTTAGCCCACGGTAGGCCAAAGGGTGACTTGAACCGCATTGGGGTCAAGCGGAATGGCTTCTTGAATGCTGGTGGGCTTGCCTTGCGCGTCATCCGGTCCGGCAGTGGTGATGTAGCGCTTGGCTGGAATGTCAATTTGCGCCAAATACGCACCATTGCCACCTTCCGTGGCGCCAGTTTTGTTGCCGCGAATTTCAACAGTGACAAGGCTGTCGCTTTGGCGTGCAGCACAGTCAATGGCGACACCAGAGACGGTGACAAGCGCGCCCGAGAAAGCGAAGTCAGCCACCGGCTGGCCGGGCTGCTTGAGGGTAATTTGAGGCATGAAAAGCTCCTTAAAAGTTAATAAGTGGTGGGGTTCGATGCGTGAAAGCCAGTGGAAAAATCAATCACAGGTGTCTGGCTTGGCAAAGACAGCCGCGAAGCACGCCAGCGAACGACCACGTTGTCTGCGGCGCTGGCCAGTGCGACGGTGAACCCGTTGGTGGCGCGACTGGTCACCACAATGGATGACGCATCGCATGGCGCGCCACTGCTCGACACCACATCAAAGTCGAGGCGGTAGTCGTTGGCATCCATGGCATTCAAAACAGATGACACCAAAGCAGGAGAGTCAAGGATATTCGGGTAGTTGGCCTCAATCCTGCGAGCATCCGTCAATGTGACGCTTGACAAATAAGGGTCAGTTGAATCCGTCGAGCCGGATGGAATCGTGATGTTGTAAATCTTGATCGCATCACTTGGCAAAATAGAGCCAATGGGCGTAACAGCCAAATTAAAGAGGCCGGTCGCATTTTTATAAAGATAGGCATAAACGGTAACTGGTATGGCGCCCGCATTGCTTGGTACTGATGCGGAATTGATGCCGTCTACAACCAAGTAACTGCGTCCATTGGCAAAGCACACGCCAGCCGACAGATTCAAGTTTCTGGCAGCATTGACTGACTTTGTTGCTGCGCAGCCCAGAACGATGCCGCGATTAAAAATAGTGAATTCACCTTCTTGTTGAACGTTCTGACGCAATGAGCGAACGCTGGAGTTGGCAAGTGAAGCTTGGTCGAGAGCAAACTTGAGGACGGCTGAGTCCATGTTTTGCATGTCGACAGATGTCATTGAAATATCGCCATCCATCTGGTCAAGCCTGGCATCCAGGCTGGCGGCCCCATTTCTGGCCGCAGTCAATTCACTGGTGCTTGCTGAGACTCGCCCATCAAGACTTAAAAAATTGGCGTCAATTTCGGTGTAGCGGGTGTTCCACAGCGCAGGCACCGCATCGGGCTCGTTGTTGGGTATTTGCGTGATATTCGGGTAAGGCATGGTCATGGTTAACTCCTGTTAAAAACGTAGCTTGATGCTGATTTCATACCGTTCATCGGATTCTTTGTGTTTTGGTGCAAAGGTCTTGATGCCGACAAGCTGCCCAGCAGAGTCAAACAGCCCAGCCTCTGAAATGGACGACCCAATCAGATCGGTGGATTCGACTGTTCCTTTTCCGGTCACTGAGAACAGGTCTTCCTGGGTAATAAGCGCCAAAGGCCTCCTCAAAATCTCATGCGCCAAACCAGTGGCCAGCACCGAGGGCGCCTTGGGTGTCATGTCTGCGTTGTGCCCGCCATCGCCAAAAGCCATGAATGCCACGGGTGGCAGTGCACTGTTGTCCGCCATGTGTTTGGCGATGCGCTTTCTGAATGCATCTGTAGTAACGGCTTCTGCCATGTGAACACCCCAATAAAAAAGAATGGGGGTAGTTTTGCACCGGGCGAAAGCACTGATTCGGGGTGTTTTCCGTTAAATGAGCACCTTGGTCGCCTTGAATGCAAACACCGGCCGGCATGGCCCACCAAGCAGCCATGAGCCATCAAGCAGCAAAAGCCGGGGTGGGGTTTTTTGGTAACTCGACCATGGCAAGGTTAGCTTCTCCGGCGACGCATAGGTTGCCGCGTTTGACGCCATCAGAGCCGAACTCTCTGCCAGTACCGGTTCATCCCTGCGCAGCGCAAATCCAAACGGCCTGCCAGACACCCCAACTGCCCAGGCGCCGTTGAGCCTGCGCCATGCACCAAGGCGCGGCCATGCCCCCAGTTTTTGCGGGGTGCGCGGGTAATCCATGCGCACAAACTCGTGTTGTGTCGTTTGCAGCGATTCCGAAACAAGCATGGCTGCCGACTTCGACATGAATGCCGCGCCGGACGCGTGCATCGCCCTTGCCCCGAGACGCCAGCTGGCATCAAGCCTGCGCCACGTCTGCCCAATATTTTGCAATGAAAATGCCTGGCTTGACGCATGACTTTGCATCAGCGCATGGCTCTCAATTCTGGCGCTCTTCAGATGCCACGCGGACACCCCGCCTCTGGCTTGCCCAAGCCTGAACATCCCAAACGCTTGAGGCAGGCGCACCAGATCATCACCAATACCAAGTCGCCACACAGCATCATCAGAATCGGTCACCACGCGGCCATTCCACGGATACCGGAGCCGTGACTTCTTTTGCAGCAACAGCCACGTGGACAGACTGGCCTGAATAAAAAACAGAACCGTCAGAGTGAACCTGAAATGAGGCAGCAGCCTGGCGGGGATGATGGACCTGATGATGCCCATCAGGTTGATAATCGACTTGATCTGAACCGCGAAATCAAGCGTTATCTCAACCCTGCTCGTCAAAAACATGTTGCTGAGGTCTGGCATTCTTGAGGCTTCAGCCTCAAAATCAACGACGGGCCTTTGGGCGCCAACGCCCCATAGGCCATCGAGCTTCAGACCTGACTCTCCCAGCGCGTAAATCCAGTAATTCACCCTTGGCTTATTGGCCACCAACGAAGTTGGGTAGATGCGGCTTTTATCTTGCCACAGCTGCTCAATCTGACACAGGTTCGGGTACAGCATCTGCAAGTAGGTGCGCAAAAAATGCAGGCCACGGCCCTGGACATCACCAGACTTCCATGCGCGGTAAAGGTAGCGGGTAGCTGCCTCCTCACGTTCTCCAGAAAGCAGCACCAATCCATCCGTGTTGACGGACTTGCGGATCAAGTCAAATGACCCGAGGTGCGCAGAACCCAGCACGTTTGCATCAAACGCCAATGCCGCCTGTTTCGCGCCAAATAGATCAGAAAATAGCTTTTTTAGGTCTGATTCAACATCATTCTCAGTAAAGCTTCCGGCCAATGGGCTGATGATAGGCAATTGCGCATCGTTAAAATCCATCATCCACCCCACTGAGGCGTGATGACGTTGGCATTGGAGACAGAAACCGTCAGACTATCGGGCGTCACATAACGCCACAACTCTGGCCTGGTCAAGACATTGGCGGGCGTCTGAATGTTCACCGTCAAGTCAGATAGGCCGGTTGATAGCGCCGGTATTTTTGACTTTAAAAGCGCATAGATTTGCTGGTAAAGCGGCTTACTCCGACCTCTCCTTGAAGTTGCTGCGGACTCGCCAAAATTCGACACGATGACGTCAATGATTTTTGCGCGGACATCGCTTGCAGCGTAAGACGTTGCCACCGTTGCGTCAATTGCAATCAAGATTTTTGACCGGATTGGTGTGTAAAACTTCACCCTGTAGCTGTCGTCCGCTGTCAAAATGGCGCGTTCAATGGCAGCCTGCGTTCCTGTTGGTGACGTGATCACAACCGGTGCCAGCGGGCTCAGCGGACTGGATTCAGTCAGAACACTTTCGGACCCATCTTCAGACAGGCACGCCACAAACAAGGTGTTGATATTATTCACACTGGGGCCGCGCACCTGCTCTTCGGCGGATTCATTCCACACCGACAAGAATTTCAGGGACGGGAAGTTCCTGCGCACCAGAAAATCGAACTCACCCAAGAACACCGCATTGCTGTCATAAATAGATGGGTACTTGGCCAGATCACGCAGCACATTCATAGCGATCGGGTCTTGCCCTGGTATCACCACCGAATCCATCGACAAATCAACCGACGACTCGGCCGGTGATCCAAGATATTCAAACGAAAATGGACTGCCAAATGCCGGGTTGATGTTGCCAAACGTGTATGCCACAGACATGGATATCTGCGTGCCATCTGCTGGCTGAGCACCCACAACACCACCAAATCCAAAGCGCACGTAAACCCTCTGACGGTCATCAGTTTCAATGTGAAACACCCGGTCGCCATTGGCCACGTTGGTGTAGTGGTCGCTGTAAGTGAATTCGCCATCACCATCACGCACCCCCACGCTGCAAAGCCAAGAACCATCTTCAGAGGCTGGAATCTCAATCGCGTAAAACGGCGCTGAACCGGTGACAGTGTGGTTGACTGTAATGGTTTTCATCTGAACGGCATCGACCGTGCCAGATGCCCCGGACGCCACGGTTGCAGAGCTCTCAAGCCTGTAAGACATGCCAGCAGCATCAAACACCATGCGGCCTGAATCCACCAAGAATGGCGCCGCCCCTTTGTTTTCAACCTTGATGCGCACCCTGGCTGCAACGCCTTTTCTTATGATGCCACGCATAGCGGCATCTGCCAGCACCGTGGCATCTCGAACCTTCTCAAAAGGCTCAGCCATCGCCGTCTCAATTTGGGCTGAAAACATGGCCAGCATGGTCGCCATGGCGTCTAAATGCTGCGTGATGCGCGGGTCGCCCGCGTTGTATAGCGGCGCAATGGCCGGGTAAGAGGCAATTGAATCTTTGATCGCCTGCTGGAAATCTGCCTTGGTGAGCATGTCAACCCCCTTGAACGTCAATGGTTTGGCCTGCCACCTCAATCACAAAATCAAGCCTGTCCGGGGACTTTTGCAAGCTGTAAATATTGACGGAACCGTCTGGTAGCGACCTCAAAATAGGAATGTCAGCGTGCATCTTGGCAATCACACCATCTGCCATACCACTGGCAAGCGGCTGCTGAAGCAAGTCATTCAGGTTTGACCCGTAGTCAGACCCCAAATACGTGCCCGCTGGCGTATTGAGCCAGTGCCTGACCATTGCCTGTATATCTGTGCCGGTGATTGTTGCCATGCCACCATTGTTGGTTGCTGCAGTGGGTGCAAAGAGGCGTGTTTTCCGTGGCTAGGCACTGAACCCGCCCGTCACAATGTGTGCAATGCGACGATCCTTCAGGTCTTGGCCAACATCTTGGGATGCTGTGGCAGCGGCAACTTGCTTTCGGCTGTCAGCACCAGTTCCCATGGGGCTTACTACTGCGGGCGCTTCGGCAATGACGGGCGGAGGCGAAAACTTGGGAACCTGTGGCGCTGGAGCGTAGGCTGTTTGAACTTGCGCAGTGGCAACCGTCACTGGTAAAACAGGCGCAGGTGACGTGGCTGTTACTGTTGCAGCGCTTGAGGGCGAAATCGGTACTGCCGCTTTCGTGGCGATTGCATCTGGCTTCTGGAGAACAGGCGCATCAGACGTGCTACCTTGGCCTGCAAGTGCCACCAGCCGTTTTTTTTCCTCAACCGCCCGCCCCGCCGTGCCTTGTTTTACAGCATCTGATGAACTGGCAAACAGCTTGTCATTATTGTTGATCTTGTAATCCTGCACAGCCGTTACCAAGTCAGCATCTGACATTTTGGCAACATCTTTTCCAGCCAATGCCTTTTGGAACATGCCGATAGCGCCGCTCCCCTTTTTTTGGCTTCCAGCACCAAATTGAACTGATGTTGACCACAGCGCATCCTGCACAGCCGCGCCCCGCCCAGATAAATCCATGCCAGCAGCTTTTAGCCCCTGTGCCGCCGGATCAAAATTGGTCTTTTTTATGTACTCGTGCTGGGCATTGCCAAATTCAGGATCAGCTTTCGAGACATCCTTCCACTTGGCATTGAACTCAGGCGTTCCAGGCTGCAACCCGGCAAACTGATTGCCGTACTTGCCCGACTTCAAAAAGTCTTGCACTTTGCCCTGCTTTGACGATAGCTGGTAAGTGCCATACGATGCCCCGCCAAAATCGCCTTTTCCCGTGGACACCGTCCCCGCGCCGCCCTTGCCGGATTCAAACATCTGGCTGGTTTTTCCCAGAGCCCAATTGCCAGCGGACTTCACGCCCTCATAAGCCGCCACCACGCCCTTGCCAACCGTGGTGTTCTTGCCAACCCATGCCGATCCATCGCCCGCCGCCTTGGTGGCTGCTTTCGCTCCAGTTTCAACGGCATCAACGGCTTTGTTTGCAACAGCCGCCCCTTTTTCCTTGACGACCGTCGCCGCCTCTTTGGCCGTCGTGGTGGTTTTATCAACAACCTCCACAGCCTTTTCCTTGACCGCCTGCGCCTTTTCTTTCGCTGCAGTTGCCGCCTTGGCTGCCGCCTCTTTGGCCGCTTCCACGGCTTTGGCCGCTACCTTGCTGGCTGCCGCTGCTGTGGCTTTGGCCGCATCCTCAGCCGCTTGAATCGCTGCACCAACCACCGGAAGTGACTTCAGTCCCTCGTAGGCCGACTTAAACAAGCCGGAAAACGAATCCCAACCCGACTTGGCAAGGGCCACAAAATCGCCCCAGGCTTTGCCAATGCCCTCAGAAACCTTGGCAAACGATGCCACCACGCCGTCCCATGCGCCAGATACCGATTGCGCTGTGGCGTCCCATGCGCCCATGGCGGTCGTCCAGTAGCCAGAGATCGCACCAGTCACACTCTCCCATGCCATCGCAATGCGCCCGGCAATGTCCACCTGGCGCAACTCACCCACCCAGCCGCCAATGGTCTCGCCCATGATCTGGCCAGCCTGGTCACCGAAGAACATGCCAACTGCGCCGCCCACCACGCCGCCAATGGCCGCGCCGATGGGCCCGCCCAGCAAGCCAATGGCGGCACCGGCCGACGCGCCCGCCCATCCGCCAGCCAGAGTTCCCGCAAGTCCGCCTGTGGCCTTTCCTGCGTTTTGGTCTTTTTCTTTGCGCGTGAGCTTGTCGTCGGTCTCGCTTCCATAGATGTCAGAGGCAGCACCCACTGCGCCAAACAAGGCACCAATCAGAGGTAGTTTTCTCAAAAATCCCTTGGCCATGGCGCCTTTTGGGAACCCACCTCGCACGCCGCCCGCAGGCGCTTTTTCGCCGCCGCCGAATAACTTGCCGATGACGGGTATTTTTGATAAAAACGCCATCAATGCCGTTACGATGGCCGGGCCAATCCCCAACAAGCCTTTCAGAATGCCACCCCAGAACCCGGTTTGATTCTGGTCACCCACAGGCTTTTCTTCCAACACTTTCAGGCTTTTGAGGGTTGCCTTGTTGGCTTTTTCTTCTTCTTTTCTAAGCCCCGTCAAGGATGCATAGATGCGCCTGTACCAGCCCTCTTTTTTCTTTTCCGCGCCATCGCCCATCAGCATCTTGTAGCCGCGCGACAGGGGCTGCGCAATTTCCTGCACTGCCTTGACTGCCGGATCAGCGTCTTCGAGTGAATTCCCGGCGCCGGTGGCTGTATTGGTCAATGTGCTGGTCAAGCGGTCTAGAAGCGTGCGTGATTCGGCGCTTAATGAGTCGTCAGATGTTCTGCTGCCGGGCTGGCCGCCGTCGTGGCTGCCTGGTGACTTGGGCTGGCTGACTTTCTCAAAGCGGCCATTTTTTCCTCGGCCAGCGGGTATTGCTGGGCTCACTTTAGTCTTGGTCGCTTTGTTTCTGATGGTTGTCAGCGTGCTGCTGGGTGTTTGAGCCTTGGGCTCAGTCGGAAACGCGGATGTTGACTGGTCTTTTGGTTTTCCAACCTTGACGAACCGGCCCACGCTGTCCCGCGCCCGGGGTGTTGCCGTCGTCTTTCCTCCAGCCTGATTGAGCGACACCAGCACCGACGCCACCTGGGGCGGCTGCTTTTTCTCTTTGGGCAAAACCGCTGCAAGGTCGCTGCCGGTCGCCCTCTGTGGAAACTCTCGGTGCATCGGTGCGTCATTAGCCGCCCTGACGGACACGTTTGATGGGGTTGAAGGCGGTGCGGACAATGCGCCCATAGTCGCCCGGATGGCCTTCACGTCACGGCTGATTTCATCCCACACTGACAAGGCGCGGCCAATGTCAATCGGGTCTCCAGCAAGAAAACCTTGCGCATCGTGTTTGAGTGCCATGGTCAAGGTCTCATAAAAGTGTCTAGTTGCGTAAACGTCATTTGCACCTCGTGCAAGGCATCCTCCCGGCGCGACAGGCTGATCTCAAGATTGGCGGGGCGGTACAACCCCATCACATCGTAGCCACCCCGGTTGCTGGCATCAGTGATGAAGGCGTGAACAATTTTGATCTTGATGGCGTAGCTGTAGGGATGTCCTACTGTGCCGTCCTCAGACACCACAGCGTCATAGTGCCTCTGGAACCAGCGCTTGATAAAGCCGTCTTTGGTGTCCATGGTGGTAACACGCAACTCCACTGGCTCACTAGACTGCACGCAGTCTGCCGAGGCTGAGCCAATTTTCTTTTTGTCGCCCGAGATGGTCATGGGCGCAAAATCCACCTCGGTGGCCAAAATGTTGAACGCTTTCGAGGCGTCCTTACCCATCAGCTGGCTTGACACTTCCAGCATCCACAGATTTTTCTTCGCCAGCCCCTGCCCGCGCAAAGCGTCGTGGATTTGTTGTGCTTCTTTGGGCGTGACGCCACCCATCAGAGGCGTTGGCGTGCCCCAGTAAGCCAGCTGAGAAGCCGCCCCGCTGGCTCCTGGAATGAGTTTGTCAAGGTAGCCACCGTCAAGCAGGCGCATGGCCGCGCCATCAAAGTTCCCGGCCTGAATGTCTCCCAGCATCGAAGCGCCGGTATTGAGTGCCTTCTGCACGCCCGCTGGCACAATGTTGTTTACCAGCCCCATGGCTGCGCTGGCGCCCATGTTGGCACCGGCTTTTGCCAGCGCTGATGCCGCCCTGCCCCCGCCCAATGCGCTTGACACCTGACCCGCAAAGCCATTGGCCTGGCTGCCGATGCCAGCAGAGATGCTGTTAAACAAGCCCATTACGCGCCCCGCCAAAGCTGCCTTCATCAGCGCCGTCCGGTGGTTTTGCATCCACAATGGTGGCAAACAGCTTGGCCTGGTCTTCGTCAAGCATCATTGTCTTTGCCAAAAACTCAGCCATGATCTCCTTGTTGGCGCCTATGTCCTTCATTGCTTGCATGGCCTGCACCAGCAAGGCGCCGGAATTCATGGAATCGGCCTTAGTGCGCTGCTTTTCTGCTTCAAGCGCAGAGATTGAGCCATAGAAATTAATGGCCCACGGGCGCTCTTTGGGCGAGAACACTACACCGTAGCGGCGCAGCGTGTGCACATCCACCACCTGGTTGAAAAACTCAGCCAGCGCCACGCGGATGATGCGCGCCCGCTCCGCAGCTTGCGCCGACACCCGAAAGAAGCCGCCGTCCCCCAGTCCACCCGACAACTGGTCGGCAAACCCCAGCATCGACAGGTCAACCCCAATCGCCCCAGACAGCATTCGCGCGTGCAGCATCACATCGTCAATCGAGATGGTTTGTGCACCCGACTTGTCAGGCGTTGTCAGGTTGATCAGCTGCTTGTCGTTCCACATCGGCAAGATCGAGGTGATGCTTTCGGCCACCGGCTGGCCGTTTTTGATGGCCTCTGCAATCGTGGCCTTAACCGTCTTGAACATGTCCACCACCGATGCCGTGAAAATCTCGCGCTGCTCAAGGGTTGTGTTTTCCAGCTGAATGCCCACAATGCGGTGGTCAAGCGAATTCTTCCAGCGCTGGCTCACCAGGCCCAGCAGCGTCGAAGTCAGGCTGTCATACGCCTCTTCGGCGTTGTAAATCAGCGAGCCCCCAACCATGGCGGGCATCACCGGCAATTGGTCAATGTCGTCTTCGGTCATGGCCAGACGCAAAGACTTCTCAATCACCCCGTGTTGTGGCACCCACTGCGTGCGCGGCATTTTCATGCGCGCCAGTTGCGACACATCAAGCTTTTGGAAGTTGCGCGGCCCGGTGTAGACCGCATACCCCACCGTGCGCGAGCCCCGCTCAAACGGCTGTACCAGCGGCGGGCGCACCATTTCATCGGCGTACAAGTCAACCACCCCGGTTGAATTTGCGTAAATGCGGGCGTAGGCATCGCCAAACACCGCCCCGGTGTAGGCCATCTGGAAAGCCACGCGATTGAACAGTGGAGTCAGGTCAGACGAGATTTCGTCAACAATGGCGCCCATGCGCTTGTCTTTGGTGGCAGCAGGTGTTTTTTCAACAAACACCAGGTCGCCGCTGGTTTCATGCCCGCCCAGCGCCGATGTCACCAGCATCAACAGCGCGGTAGAAACTACCGCATCTGCCTCCATGCCTGACCACTTTTCGTAAATAGCCTGCCTGGATCGCGCCGTGCGCTTGCCGGTGCCCAGCAAAGCGGCCACCGTGGTGCTGCCTGCACCATACAAAAAGGTGTCGGATTCCTTGATTTCTTTGGATGGAGAAATAAAGGACGAAGCCCAGCGCCTGGCGCTCATTCCCATGCGGGAAAGAACGCCGGTGGGGGCTGTGGTGGTTTTTGGGGTGACTGGCATGGCGTCATAGTAGGCAGCGCAACACCCTCAGAATGCGGGTGTTTTCCGGGCTAGACTTGCCCAATCACCACCAAGCAAGCACCATGACCACACTCACACTTGACGACATGCAGACCCACGCGGACGAATTCTCCAAATACTTCGCCGACAAGGGCTACGAATCAGGTTTTGCGCAAACCTTTGTGCGTGAGCTGTGCTGGGTTTACGGGCTGGACTACCGACATAGCGTTGAATTTGAGCGGCGCATCAAAAAACAAGATGCAGACGGCCTTGAGGTCAGTGGCATCAACCGCATAGACGGCTTCTTCCCTGGCCTGCTGCTGGTAGAAATGAAGTCCAAGGGAAAAGACCTTACCGATGCCTACGCACAGGCCCTGCGCTACACCGGCCTTCTGGCTGAGGCTGACCGGCCCCGCTACCTGCTGGTGAGCGACTTTCAAAATCTGCACCTCTACGACCACGGCATCAGCAAAGACCGGCATGCGCCACCCCTGTGCTTTGCACTGGGAAACTTCAGGCAACACGTCGAGGCCATGGGCTTTTTGTGCGGCTACGAAAAAATAGCTATCGCCCGCCAGGAAGCAGCAAACACCGCCGCCGCCAACGCGCTGGCCGATCTGCATGATGCCGTCAAAGCCACCGGCTACGGCGGCAAAGACCTTGAAACCCTGCTGGTGCGCGTGCTGTTTTGCCTGTTTGGGGATGACACTGGCCTGTTTGGCGCGCCCCACCTGTTCACAAAACTGGTGCAAAACAGCCGCGCCGACGGCTGGGACTTGAGTGGCATGTTGGACTTGCTGTTTGACACCCTGGACACTCAGACCGATGGCAACAAGCGCCCGCCCAAGCTCTATTCCATCCTCAAACCGTTTCCTTACATCAACGGCAACCTGTTTTCAGGGCGCATCAAGCCGTGCTATTTTGACGAAGACACACGCAAAGCCCTGCTGGCCTGCACTGACACCGACTGGTCAGAAATCAGCCCCGACATCTTTGGCTCGCTGTTTCAGGCCATCATGCACTTTGAGGACGAGGCCAAAAAAGGCAAGACTAAAAAGCGGCGTGAATATGGCGAGCACTACACCTCTGAGGCCAACATCCGCAAGGCCATTGATCCGTTGTTTCTGGATGATCTGAAAGCCGAGTTGCGCGCCATCCGCACAGAAGCCAAAAAACTCAACGCCTACCTGGCCCGCCTGCGCCAGCTCAAGTTTTTGGACCCAGCCTGCGGTTGTGGCAACTTTTTAGTAGTCATTTACCGCGAAATCCGAATGCTCGAAGAAGAAGCTCTAGGGCTGCTGAGTGCCATCAAGGGTCAAACCCAGCGCTTCCCCGAGGTCAACGTCGATCAGTTCTACGGTATCGAAATTGATCCCAGCGCGGTGCAAATCGCCACCGTGGCGCTGTGGCTGACTGACCACCAGATGAACCGCCGCGTCAAAACCGCTGACGGCCAGCCCTATGTGCGCCTGCCGCTCACGGCCCACGCCAACATCCTGCACGCCAATGCTTTGCGGGTTGACTGGAACAGCGTGCTGCCTGCGCGTGAATGCAGCTTTGTGGTGGGGAATCCGCCGTTTGTTGGGAAAACATATCAAAGCGCAGCGCAAAAAATTGACATGGGGCTGGTGTGCGTTGGCATGGACGGGGCGGGCGTGCTGGACTATGTTTGCGCCTGGTACATCTGTGCTGCAAGCTATTTGTATGGCATGACCCCGGCGCAACTGGCTACCTTGCCTTCCGATACCCCGCGCACGCCGCTACCGATGGGCTGTGCGTTTGTATCGACCAACAGTATTACTCAGGGTGAACAGGTGGGCGTGCTGTGGCGCTGGATGCTTCAACAAGGTATCAAAATCAACTTTGCCCACCGTACCTTCCGCTGGAGCAACAAAGGCCACGGCATTGCGGCGGTGCATTGTGTGGTGATTGGCTTTGCGTTGGCAGATAAACACAAAAAAGTGATTTGGGATTACGAAGATGTCAACGGCGAACCTAAAGGGAAAAAAGCCAAAAATGTGAATCCCTACCTCGTTGATGCGCCCAACGTCACGCTTGAAAGACGACGCGATTTGATCTGTTCTGATGCGCCAGAAATGCTTAACGGGGGCAAGCCAACCGATGGTGGGCACTTGTTACTTGATCAGCAAGAGCGTGATTTCATGGTTACCCAAGATGCCATTGCTGCCAAATTTATTCGTCCATTTTTAATGGGCGATGAGTTCATTAATGGCCAACCCCGCTACTGCTTGTGGTTAATGGACAGCTCAGAACACGAGCGAGCCCCATCTTCAGAACTTAGAAAAAGACTAAAGGCCGTTCAAGCGATGCGTTTGGCCAGTACCAAAGTGCCAACGCAAAAGCTGGCAGAAACCCCGCATTTGTTTGGTGAAATTCGCATTTCTAAGACCCGCTATCTGGCCATTCCCAAAGTGTCCTCTGAAAACCGTCGCTTCATACCGATTGGCTATTTGGAGCCTGAGGTAGTCTGTGGCGACAAACTGTTTTTTATACCGGATGCCACGCTGTACCACTTCGGCATCTTGACCAGCACCATGCACAATGCGTGGATGAGGGCTGTTTGCGGAAGATTGGAAAGCAGATACAGCTACTCCAACACCATCGTCTACAACAACTTCCCCTGGCCCACCCCACCCAAGGTTTCCAAGCCAAATCAGCCTCTAGCCCTCGTAGATACTGCGCAAGCAGCTATAGAAAAAGAAGCACAAAAGGTACTCGACGCACGCGCAGCCCACCCCGGCAAAACACTCGCCTGGCTCTACAACCCCGAGACCATGCCGCCCAACCTGAAAGCCGCCCACGCCGCGCTGGATGTGGCGGTCGATGCCGCCTACGGCTACAAGGGCAAGCCCGACGATGCCAGCCGGGTCGCCTTCCTGTTCAAGGAATACCAAAAGCTCACGGCCAAAGCCCCAGAAAAAGCGGCTGCGGATAAAAAATAATGCAAATCAGCCTTTAGCCCTTATCAAACGTGCGTAAGAAGCTATAAATACTATAGCTATCACGTCATATCCGTGTCATCGATCAACCACACCTGATCATCAATTTCAAACTCGACTTCAGGGCTAAACGTGTTTTCTTCGGCAAAAATCCACGCAGCCAGAATCGTGCTTTCCTGATCAATCACGCCTTTGGGGCTTTTGACGGTGTATTCCTCGCGCAACCAAGTGCAATCCTGACCACCAAGGTCAAGGCCATTCATTTTCAATACCGCCTTAAGTGCCCACCAATACACTCCGTACCGGCGCCAGTTGCCCGGCACAGCAATGATCTTGCGGGTGGATTCCAAAAACGTGGCCAGCATAGGCTTATCACCCAGCTTGGCGGCCACATCAGAGAACCGTTCAGCCATATAGGCGGGATGGATTTTGTAAACATCGGTCATGATGGCTCAGTCTTTTTTGTAGGGTGTTGGGTCGATGGACAAGTATCGCGCAAGAGCAATCACATCAGCAACATCTTTGCCGTCGCTGAATTTGGCTGGCACTAAGCTCACCAAAAACTCTTTGGCTCGATCATCAAAGGCGCGCCCTTGCAAGCCTGTTACCTTATTGGCAAAGCGCGCATTCAAGTCGCCGCCACGAGGCAGCAGCAGCCGGATGTACTCGCCCGCCTTGTAAAGGTGTGATCCGGTGTACTTGTCGCGCACCTTGGCGTGGTTGACCATGCCCACCTTGGCCGATGCCACGCCTGCCACGTTGCTGATTTGTGCCAGCAGGCCATCCACATCCAAGCCCATACCCGCCTGCTTTTGCTTGATGGCGTAGGCGTTGATGGCATCTTGCAGCCCGTCGATGTAGCGGCTTGGTGAGTTCAGGCAATCCCAGTTCAACTTAACCACTGCGCCCTTGCCCATCTTGTAATCAGCCCGCATCAGTTCGGCAAACGGCGACTCAGCCATGTTGATCAGATCGCCATCCTCCTGGCCTCCAATGGCATCCAAAATCACTTGCTTGTAGCTGGCCACCAGCTCGGGCGAGTTGCCGTAAGTTGTCACGGCATACAAGCTGGCACCATAGCGTCCACCAACTTTCTCATTTAATTTGTCCATCTCGGCATTCAGCGCTCCGGCTGCGAACGCGGCCACAATGGCGGCGTGTATGGCCCTAGTAGACGCTGGCAGTGGACTAGTGTTAAACCTGTAGCCGTCAACGACCACGTCGTATTTCACCGACCCATCATCAAGCTCGGCTTTGGCCTTGTTAACAAAGCGCTCCAGATTGAAAGCTTCAACCATGCTGGCATCAAACCCACCCACCCACGGATAGGTTGCACTGGCCCAGGCCACCATGGCGGCGTCCAGTTCGGCCAGATTAGTGCAGGTTGCCACCATGGCGTCCAGCGCGCCCGAAAAGGCATTTCTTAAATCCGTCTGAAACATGTTGGTGCTGTCAAGCCCCACCACTTCCTGCATGGTCATGGTCTGGCTGTTGGCCGTCATCCACCCTGCCACAGCCTGCCATGCCTCGCGCCCATTGCCTTCGCCCTGGTTGCGCGAATCCTTGAAGCGGAATGTCTTCTGCCAGCCGCTGGAACTGAACTCTATCAGATTGGACTGCTCGGCCACGATGCGCGCACAGAACGGGCCTTCCGCATCTGGCGGCATCACCACAGGGAAGTGAGGTGCAGCCACCCAGCAATCTTCATCGCGGCCAAATCGACCGTCAAAGCTTATTTGACGCGAAGGAATCACGCTGCGCAGGGCTCTGCGCACATCCATCGACTGGTACGCGAAAAGATTACCGGTATTGCTTGCCTTGATCTGGTCTTCATCCAAATTCACCAGCATTTTAAGAATCTCGGCGCGATCTTCACTGCCTTGCGTCCCGTGCATCGTGATTGACATTCCAGCCACCTGGCTAATTTCAAGTCCACCTTGATCGTCTTGGTATACCAACGACAGGCCGGAGCTTCCACGCTGCTGAATCATTTTCAAAACACCCGGCTTGCCGTCTGCAATCACAAAGTCACCAGCAGCCAGAATCTTGCCGCCCATCAGAACCGCCTCTTTGGACGCCACCTTGTCGAGCGTTTCCTTGCTGTAGCCATGCGTAACACGGGTCAGGCACGCGGCATTGGCTTCGTCGAGCATCTTGCGGTTGATGGCCACGTCTTTAGTCCAGTTGGCTACGGCTGCCGTGTCTGGGAACTTTGATGCCGTTACGTTTAACCACTTGTTGTCGGCATTGTCAATGCCTGCGTACAGTGCATCAATGGCCAAGCGCTTGGTGTTCAATTCGGAAATTTTTGCATTGCAGCGGTTGGCCACGTCGGTCGATTCGGTCTTTTGCGCACGATCAAACAGTTTTACGATTTCGTCAGAGATCAGGCCAGACGCTGCCACTTTGGCCTTGACCCATGCCGTGAACCCGGCGCTGTCATGCTCAAACTTGTCGAGCCACTTTTGTTGCCCCATAGCCACCGACAGCGAGTTGACCTGGGTGATCTTGGCCGACTGTGCCACTTGCGCCTTGGCTTTTTTTGCCATGTCCGAATTAAACTGTGCCATGGCGTCCGAGTCTCCCACCAGCGAGGTCATGCGGGCGTAGTCTTCAGCGGACAAGTCGCCTTCAATCGCCACATTTTCTGCGTCCTTGTCCATTAGGCTCTTGATCCAGTCGCCCTTCACGCTCACCAGCCGGCGCTTGTAGGCATCAAAGGTGCCGTTGGCCTCGTAGTGGTAGATCATGATGGGGGTTTCCACCTTGTTGCCCTGGCGAACGCCGCGCCCGTTGCGCTGGTGAATGCTATCAGGCGTCCAGCCAATCGTCAGGTGGTGAATGGCCTGTGTGCCGTTTTGCAGGTTGATACCCACTTCGGCCTTTTTGTTGGCGATGATGATCTGGTACTGGTTATCATCTTCGTTGGCGTTGAAGCCGTCCTGCACGTTCTGGATTTCATCGGGTGACACCGACTTGGCGTTGACGATGCAAATTTTCCCGCTAGGGATGCCTGTTTCAGCCGTAATCAACAACTTGAGCTTGTGGTGCAGCGCCAGTTCGTCGCAAAAAACGATCTGCTTAGCGGGCTTCCAGCGTGGGCTGGCGTTTTCCTTTTGCAGGTTGGCCAGCAGCGCCTGCGTCTTGGGGCTGGCGTTAGCCGTCAGGCCCAAGCCGGACTTGTTGACCAGGGTCATGAAGCGGTCGTGTGTCTGGTAGTCAACCGCTGGCAGGACGATCTTGCCGTCTTCAATCGAAGCTAGCACCGGCACATAGAAAATCATGGCCTCGTTGCCGGACTCCTTGTCGGTCACCATCTTGGCTTTCATGCCCGTGGTGTCGATGCCAAACGGCAACTCGTACTCTTTGCATTCCTCGGTGATCTTGAGCTTGTTGAATGCAGCCACCACAGCCTCGGCTTTGGCTTGCTCTTTGGCGTCAAACCCAAACAGGAACTTGCCCTGGTACAGTTCCTTGTCGGTGATCAGCTTGGTCATGTTACGAATCGCGTTAAACGGCGACGCCATGATGGCCTCTTTGGGGGATAGCTTGACCCTAGCCTTTTTCAGCGAAGATGCCTCCAAGTAGGCGTCCTTGATGTCTTTGAGAATGGCGGCGTCTACCGGCGACATTTCCACGCTCGACATGGCTTCTTCGGCCTCTGGCACTTCGATGATGATGCCCTTGGCGGCCACTGTCTCCGGGGTTTCAATCATGGCGGCCGAATCCAGCACCCGGCGCAAAATATCCAGGTTGGCAATGCCTTTGAGGGTGCGCTGGCTCTTTGGTGCGCCGGTCAGGTCGTCTTCTTCGCGGTTTTCAATGTCGCAGGTGTTCATCATGAACGAGTCAGTGCCGGTGCAGCCGCACATGGCGTTCATTTCTTTTTCGCCAATGGTCAGCGCCATCATGCTGTAAATCTCGCTGGGTGAGTTAGTCACCGGAGTGGCAGTTAACCCCAGCACCCCGTCACCGCTGCCCGACATACCCCGGATGTACCAGCACTTGGCCTGCATGTCCATGCCGCGCTTGGAGCTTTCAGGGTTGGCGACAAAGCGGGTTGCCTTGAATTCGCTGCTGGCCTTCTTTGAATTCTTGAAACTGTGGGCCTCCTCCACGATGATCGAATCAATGCCCATGTCCTCAAAAAAAGGCACGTTACCCGCCTTGGAACCGGATTCAATCGCATTGGCCACAGCCTGCTCGGCTGAAATTTTGTCGCGGGTCTTCTCGTTAGCGCCCTCTTCGGCCTGTTTGGAAAAAGAATCGTCATTGGCCAACAGGTAGTCCTTGTAGGCCTGCAAGGTGTCTTCGCGCAGCGGGATACGTGTCAGTGTCTCGTAGGTCATGAAAATCTTGCTGTGGCGGTTTTCCCGAATGGTGTTCAGGTCGTCCGTGGCTGCCTTGGAGCTGTATTTGGCTTTGCCCTTGTCGTCCACCTGCAGACCCACAAACAAGCAGTCGCTGGTGTCCTGGTACGCCTTGCCGGCCTCTTTTTTCCAGTTGGTCAACACTGAGTTTGGCACCACAAACACAGTTTTCTTTTTGGAGCCAATGCTTTGGGCGTATTGCACTGCGGCCAATGCTGTAAGGGTGTTGTGGGTGACGATGTAGTCATCCGTCACATAAAGGTGTGTCGGGTGATCAATACTGATGCACTGAGCCTGAGCTTTGCCCACTTCGCGCACTGCGGTGAAATACCTTACCGGGATGTATTTTGATTTTGCCTTGACGCAACTGGCTTTTCTCTCCAGTAAAAACGGATTGATATCGCTTGGCATACGCATGGATACCGTGTAAGCCAACTTGCCTTCCTTTTTCTCATTTTTGTAGGTGAAAGTCGGCGTTTTGAAGGTTGTCCACGCGATTCCACCAAGGCTCTGCACCAACTCAACAACACCATCAGAAAGCATTTTTGACGTGCTTGAGAACTGAACGGTCATGCCGTCTTTACTCACGTACCCATCGGTATCCATGAGGCCATGCAGCAATTCAATGCGCTGCGAGACTGATCCAATTAGGTATTGCTTCGGTATGAACTTCGTATCCGACTTTGTTCCCATCAGCCCAAAATCATCAAGCATTGATCTGACTGGGTTTAACCCACCGATTGCTGTCCGGCTGATTCTCCATGAATCACACCTCTCGCCTACTGCCATTTTTCGCAACTCAACCGCATCTCCAAACCCATCTTTTAGTAAGTGGCAAATGCGGCTTGGTATTTCTGCATCGTTTTTTGTGAATGACACCGATCCGTGTGACAAACTCCCATCTCCAAGCAATACACCCATCAAATACGGGTGGATTTGCAAAGCCTGTTCGGGGAATTGAACAGGGGACACCATCGGGATTTTGTGGTTCTTTTGGGTTTGGTAAATGAGTGTTTCACGAATTTCATGCAGTGACTTGACCGTACCATTGATCACTCGGTCATTGCCATTACGCTTGGCATAGCGTTCATTCTTGCGATCTGTCTCAGTTTGGGTTTCCCATAAGTGTTCATCGCAGCATTTTGTTTTTGATCCGTCGCTGAACTCGACTTCAAATATTTCTTTCTCGCCTTGCGGAAAAACTCCGGTCACCGGAACAGCGATGCCGTCAACAGAAATGACCATATCTCCAACACGCATGTCACCCATTTGCCTCCATCCATCGGGGGTCAGGATTTTTGAATCAAGTGGTTGCGCCTTGCCAAGCCCAACGTCCAGCGCCAAAATGCCTGAAAAACGCTTGGCATAACGGCGCACCGCTGCATACTGGTAGCCGTGTGGCACCCAGGCCGGGTTCCAGTTAGGGATGTCCACCGGGGCGTAATCGGGCACTTCGACAAAGCGCAGATTCTCGGGCGCGTTTATGCGGCGGCTGATGCCACTGGCAATGTCCTCATTGGACTTGCACCAAGCGTCAAACTGTGCCGTGCTGGCGTTGACCATGGCCTTGATCGAGTCCAGCAAAGCCTGCTCTTCTTTGGGGTCGTCCAGCGCCCGGTCGCCGCTGCCGGTGGTGATGGTCTTGTTGTTGAGGTAGATGGCGAAGCGGCGCAGCGTCTTGATGCGGCGCACTTCATCAGCAGAGGTATATTTGTCGGGCGCCTTGCCCTCGTAGCTGAACTTGGGCTTGCCATTAGCGTCCATGCCCACCTGAATGTTTTCAGACACGTACTGCTTGATGAATTCGGCCTTCTCTGCGTCTGACACAAACGCAGTCTCCAGTGAAAACTTCATGCGCGACGGGTTCACCAGGGTGATGCGCTCGGATGCCTTGGCGTGCTGGCGCAACAGCTTTTCTTTGATCGCCGGGTCAGTGGCCTCGCTCAGCTCCTGTTGGGCGCGCGCAAGAAACTCAGCGTAGTTGCCAAAATAGTAATCGTCAGCGCTCATGACGCCAGAGCCATCCGGCGACACGCACCAGGCGTCATCGTTGAGCGGGTCAAAATCAGCAAAGGCCTGGCGCATCTCAGCCGCAGGCACATAACCGGTTTCATCTTCGCTCTCTAACTTGATCTTGGCATACGACTGGTTGACCGTGAGCACCAGTGTGGCATCTTTGGCCACGTTGCCAGTCCACCAGGGTGTGAACACGCCTTTTTTGCGTGCCACGGCAATGTTTTGCAGCGCCTCGGCCACCACCTCACCACCCACTCCAGCGCGCTTGCTGGCATAGCCCTGCACGCGAGCCAGCACCTTGCTCAGCTCCGGGTAGTCGGCGGCATAGTTCAGAGCCTCCTTGTTGCCGGACTGGGCGAACTCTTGCACAGCCATGCCAGCCATGATGGCGTCAAACCATTCGCCCTGATTTTTGGCGGCTGCATGGGCGGCACGTTGAGCCGACACAATCCAGCGCGACACTGAGCCTAAGCGACCACAGGTTTCTTCATTGGTCAGCGCTCGGCTGGCATCGTCGAAGGTCAAGCCTTGGTTGATTGCATCCAGTGGCGATGTGAACCGAGCCATCAGGTTGACAGCCTCGGCATCGTCATTGGTCAGACCGCCCTCGACCGGCACCAGCTTGCCCTCGGTCATTTGCAACATAGCGCCACCAGAGAACACCGTGTCACCCTCGGCGTAGACAATGGGCACCGTCTCCACAGCCCCCAGCATGGCCCAATCAATCCGGCTGGCTTTGGGGAACGGTTTGAGCAGTGCCGCAATGGAGCCGATGGACCCGGTGAATGCCACCTTCTCGACCTCACCAAAGCGGCCCTTGCCTACCGTGGATTCACCAATCTGGAACCGCTTGCCGTCAAGCTTGAAGTAGTTGCCCTCCACAAAGTCAGGCCAGATCACATTGGTCTGGGTCAACAGCGCGGCATTTTGCTGGGCTAGTTCGTCAATCTTGGCCTTGTTGTCTTTGCTGTGTTTGCGCAGGATGATGATGTCGGTAATGGTGTCTGCCCCGGCTTCATCAAACACCACGTTGGGCAGGCGGTAGGCGCCCACAAACTCGGCTGCCATCGACACGTTGTTGCGCAGCGCCACGCCCTTGCCACCTTTACCCGCTACTACGGACGGCGGCACAATGAAGGCCGCGAAGCCGCTGGGCTTGATTTTCTCCAGGCCGCGCAGGATGAAGTATTCCTGCAAGTTGGCGTTCTGGTACTTTTTGTCTTTGCGCCAGTGGGCGCCGCGCATGGCCTTGTCGCCAAACGGCACATTGGTGACCACCGCATCAAAGGTTTCATCGTCGGTGCTGGCGGCCACCTCTTCAAACGAGGCCACGCGGGTCGATACCGTGGGGCCGTCGTTGAGTAGTCCATTGATCTCTCCTGAAATTGAATCCAGTTCAATCTGCTCAATCGCCACGTTGTCAGGCTTGGTGCGCGCAAACACACCCATGCCGGAGCTGGGGTCAAGCACCTTGCCACCGGAAAAACCAAGCCCGTCGAGCATGTTCCACATGGCTTTGGCCACCGGCGCGGGTGTGTAGTATTCATGCGGGCTGCCCGATGTGCCTTGCGCTGTCTTCAGGCCGCCGCCGCTGCCGCTGTAGCCTTTGAGAGCTTCACGAATGGCCGGGTCTTTGGCATCAGCCTCACCGGACTTGACCTTGCGCAGCGCATCGATGGCGGCGTTGTTGTCTTTTTGGCGCTTACTGGCTGATTTCTTTACCGGGTCTGGGGCTGAAATATCGGCGACGGGTGATGGCTGTCCTTGCGTTTCTGTTTTGACGGCTTGAGGGGTTTCTTTGGTTTCAACACTTTTTGTTTCCTGTTCACTTGATATTAAATTAGTAGCTGCTTGCGCAGTATCCACGGGGGCTAGAGGCTTGTTTGGCTCTAAATTCTTGGTGGAACCAAGCTGCACGCGGATATGATTCAGGTTCGAGAGCAGTTTGAGTTTTTTCATGGCGGCCAATGCGCCCGCGCCCACGGCCGCAATGTCGGTGCGCACCATATTCAGGCTGCGAATCAGTTTCATTTTTTCCAATGGGCTCAGGCCATTGGCGGCTTTGTCAAAAATCATAGTCATCGTGTTCATGGTGGGTATCCCGGTTACAGATCAGCAGAGGCGGCAAGACTGGCTTCACCGTAGGCATTCACGGCCATCTCAAACATGGCTTCCATGTCTGTGTTGCCGATATGACGGTTGTAGGCCGCCTCCAGTTTGTCGGCCAGATCAGGTTCGATCAGGTCAGGGGCGCTGCCGTCGATGACGGACTGGAACAGGGCTTTGTCGGCGGTCATTTGGTCAGATTCCTTGTCGGCATTGACTTTTGCACCGATTTCGCCTAAATTCAAATCGTTGCTGACTGAGGGGGGTACTGGTTGTTCAGACACCGGCCGTGCCCCATCCCCCCCTTTGAATTCACTTTCAAAGATTGCTAGGTCAAACAACATCCCGTCAGTGTCAATAAGATTGGCGGGGCCTTTTGCTTCATCCATAGCCATGCTGTGCATCTTGTCCTTCATGTTCTTTGTGGGTGTTTTGAATTTCTTGCAGAGCAGCCGAACACCGCGCACTGCGTCAAGCACGGTGAAATTGGTGTTGTACTCATAGACGGCTTCAACTTGCGGGTCCCGGCCATCGTCTTCCCGGATCACCGGCGTTTTGGTTGATGCGGCAATTTCCTTCAGGTGCTGGATGGCGATGATTCGCTCTTTCTGATACGGCTTGTCGCCATCCGCATTTGTCTTGGCGATCATCTTTTGCAAAGAAGCCTTGCTGACAGCCCAAGTCAAACCGTCACCCGTTGCAACTGAATTTCCAATGCTGTCAATGGCAGCATCAATGGCTTCAGATATGGCAGTTGAGGCGTTCGGTGTAGCTGACGGAATGGGTTCTGGCGCAACTGGCGCGCCGGGTGCTGCTGGCGTCTCGACATCATCGGATAGGGTGGAGAAATCCAATTTCAGCGAATCCATATCCAAAGCGATCAGTTCGGCCAATTCCTCAATGGTGCTGCTTTCGCTAAGCCTGGTGACTTTAGATGGCGTTTGGCCGCGAATAATCAGGGACACCTCGAACATTTCACGCCGCTCGCCGCCCATGCGCTTCATGCGGAGCTTTCCACTGAATGGCTTATCACTCTTCAACATGCCCTGCGCGAAAGCCAAGTCTTGCCCTTCAAATTCTGAGAGCTGGCGATTTGCCACGGATGCCGGAATCACCCTGAACGGGGCTGCGTCGTACTGTGTCTGGGAGGATGTTTTCTCGGCCGCATTCAGTTGTTCACCCATGCTTAATTCACGAATGCTAGCCACAATTCCACCGACTGCGGCGTTCAAGCTCGCATCAGAACTGCTCTGCGAAATCACATATTGACCGCCAGACACCCTCAAGATGACACCATCTCCGGATGGACTGCTTTTGCGCGAGATCATGAGTCGCTTGTCGCGCTTCAGGTCAGTTTTTAGCTCAACCGCCTGCAGACCTGCAGCATCCAGCAACTCACTTAGGGTCTTGGGGGTTGGTGTTGCTGGCGCTGAACTGGGTTCAGCCTTCACAGGTTCAAACTGCGCCGCAAACGGCATCCAATCCACCTCTGTCCAAATCTTGTTGGATGGCGCGAAGGCAGGCTTGGGCATGGACTGCTGCGCACGCTCGACAAAAGCCAGCGCAGTGCCCGCCATGGCCGTCTCGCCTCGGTCATTGCTGCGCCGAATCTTGCCCGCAATGCTGCTGACAAACAGGGAGCGGTCCATACCTGGTGACAGGCCTTTGTCAATGGCTGCGATGGCTGAAATGCTGCCCACGATGTCGGCCTTCAGTCTCTTCCACTTGATTTCATCAAGGGGGGCTGTTGGCGTCGTTGCAACCGGCTCTGCCACAGGCGCCACCGGCGCCACAGGCGCATCATCTTCAAACTCCACCACCTCGGGCGCTTCGCCCTCAATGAACAGGTTGAACACCATCTGGCTGCCAGTGGCTGAATCCAGTGTGGTTTCTTCAGCCATGAAGACCTCGCCCACCTCTGATTCGTCAAAATCGCTGTAGGCGTTGACGTTTTCTAAATCATCGCCTACACTTTCCACGCAGCGGTGCTCGAATGACGGCTCATTTGAGAGCAGGGCGGGAAGGTTCAGATCAGCGGCTTCGGCTGAATCCAGCACCTCCGCATTTCCACCCATCGCTGCCTTTACTTCGCTGTTGTCCACGCTGTGGTCGTAAAAAAGATTTCCATCGGCCTTCTCGTAAACCAAGAATCTAACTTTGATGCTTTCCCCTGCGAGCTTTACGGGGGTTTTAAGCACATGCACCAGCTTGACGCCTTTGAGCGCCGACTTTCCATGGGGCTGCATTGGGCTTATGGGTGTTGGTTTGCCGTCTCGCACAATAGATCCCAACTTTGCCACCAGGTGGAGCTTTCTGGGGTCCGCGCTAAAAGATTCGATCTTGTCGCGCCCTGTGCCATCAAATGCCACCAACTTGTTCAAAGCCACATTGGTCACTCCGTCAATTGATTCCAAGTCTTTTTTGTAGACTGCAACAGCCGCAGCGCGAAGGGAAACAAGCCCTTGCTCGGTATCCGGAAAGTCCCCCAGCTCCTTGCCGGTCAACTCAATCGGCACACCATCAGCCACCTTGCCCTCATATTCAGCAATGCGGTCATCAAGGTACTTTTCAGCGTCTTTTCTGGCATTTTTGTGCCCGCCGCCAATGATCTGTGCAGGCTTTTGCATGCCGCTGTCCAGGTCGAGGCGAAGCTGCTTGTATTGGGCCAGTTTGAACTGGTCTTCGGTCATTCCCTTGGGCTTTGCCAAAAATGTTCTGAACGCATCGGCATCGCCGCCCAAGTCGCCTTGCCCGGTCTTGCTTTTTTCCAGCATCACAGAGCCATCGGCGCGGTAGATCAGGGATGAACCATAGCGCAACACAGAAAGCTCCTGGGCGTAGTAGTCGCCATCAGGCGCGCCGCCCACGTCCACAGGGATGAGCCAAGCCGGTTGAACGCTCTCGCGGGCATACTGGGCTTTGTCAACGCTCAAATCCACGCCGTACACGTCTTTCATTTGGATTGTGTTGTCAACTGGCGCCTTTGGCTCGGGGACGACCGCCCCAACCAGTGCCAGCGCTGGCAACAGGCCGCCGAACTTTTGTGCCACCCGGAAGAAGTCAGTTACCGTCTTGCTTTTTGCATGATTGATTTCGCTACCACCCGGGAGACCCAATCCATAAACGGGAACGGCTCCTTTTTTAAACGTCTTGATCTCTGTTTTCCCTTCGGACGCCAGATCAAGCACCCACTGCTGGCCATTCAACACAATGTGGTCATTGCCGTAAATGGTGAATGAGGTCAGGTAGTTCCATTTGTCCTTAACGGCCTCCATCAGCTCTTTGGCCTGCCAGGCGGCGTCTTTGTCAGCCTCGATCTGTGCCCGTGCCTCAGGGGTGATGTCTGCCCATGCGTCAATCTGCAATGCACGCGCTTTTTGCGTGTTGGCCAACTTCAACCCGGTAGCGCGCTCAAACACCTCCATGCTAGCCAGGTTGTTGTTGCTGCCAACACCGCCAAACACGCCTTGCAAGACCTCAGCATCTTTGTCTTTGATGGCCAGGATGATCTTTTCAAAATAGTCGTTCCGTCCAGTGGTCTCGATACCATGCTTGCGGTACACCACCTGAGCCATGTCTTCAATGGGCGCATTGGCTGGCAGGTTCGCAAAGTCGGCTTTCCCTTGTTTTTTGGTGGCGTCTTTGATGGCGTCGCTGATTTTTTGGTTCAGGTCCCGGAATGCATCCATGGCATCGCTGTGCGCCCGATACCCAGGAACATCATCCATATTGGGTAGGTCATTCCAGTTTTTGTATCCGGCGTTCTCAAAGGCTTGGCGCGCTGCTGCAATGTCTTTGGTGTTCTTCAACTCGGCATACAAGCGAGTGATCTCGGATTTGCCACTGGCTTCATCTGTGATGCCCACCCAGTTCACGCTGGCCACCAGTGCGTTGAGCTTGTCGGCCTCGGTCTGCCACGCGGCTTTGTAGGCTTCGATCAGGGATTCTTTGGTGCTGGCTGCGCCGGGGTTGACAGGCTCGGCTGGAGCGGGTACAGTTTCCCCCAAGGGCTTTAACAGACCCTCATGGGCGCTAGACGCAGGTTCCGGGTGGTTCGGGACAGTGGGGGGGTTAAGGCCCTTATTCTTTTCCCACCATGCATCAAGGCTCTTACCGCGACCTTTGAAATACGTGACCAGGTTAAGTCGCTTCTTGCCTTTGCCTTGAGCAAACGCAAGAACAGCGCCAAACCCCTCTCCGTCGGGGAAGGATTTCCTCACAACGATGCTGGTCAGGTCAGGATTTATATTTTTCTCGCCTAGCGCCACTTCATCAAATTGGTTTGTCAATTTTGGCAGCCTGCCCCAGTCTTCATTGGTTAAATCTGGATGCCTGTTTGTGGCGTGAATTACGCGATCAGCAATAATCACTTCCATGGCTGAATGTGCCGGCAATCCCGTTACTGCAATGATCTTGTCGGCTGCACTGGTGCAAATCACGCCAATATCAACTTTGTTGAGTTTTGTGGTCCCGGCAATAACTTTTTCGACGTAGTCTTGAACCTTTAAAGCCTTGGCAGAAAGTTCTTCTTCTGAAAGAATATCTGGCACAACTTCGACATACGGATTAGGCCCAAACACATACCCATTTGCATTCGCCCAAACGCCTGCATCTTCCGGCGTAGCGAAATACTGCACCATGTCGCTGTATTTTGGTGCGGCGCCGAATGCAGATGCAATAGCTGAATCGGATTTGGAAACCAGCATATAAAACTTGCCTTTTGGGCGGTTTGGTGCGTAGCCAATGTCTTTTTCTGCCCATGCGTAGTTGTCGCTACCGCCACCATCGCTAGCCACAGGCGCAGCGGAAGGCGATACCGACTCAGGCTTGACAATTCTTGCAATGCTAGACACGCCACTCTCATCCCGCTCAGAAACCGCAACTGAAAATCCATTTTTGACCAAACTGGCTAGGTTCTGCTCCAATGCATGAAACATGAAACCTGCCATCGGGGTGCCGTTTCTTGAGGTAAGCGTCAACTCCAAAGATGATGCTGCCGTTTTTGCGTCCTGTTCAAAGAGCTCGTAAAAGTCACCCACCCGGTGCGCAAGAAGCGCCTCTGGATTTTGTGATTTCAGCGCCTGGTATTCATTCAAAAGAGTGTTGGCCCCGCGTGCGTCCGGCAATGCAACTGATGGGGTGGCGCCCAGCAAGTCCGTCCCATCTTTGAACTTCAAACGGCTCAGCACCTGCTCGCGGCTCAGCTCCGCCTCACCCATGCCCATCAGCACGCCGCCCAGCCATTCAAAAGCCGCCTCGACAGTGTTGGTGATGGTGCGCTGAACCACGTCCTCAAACACCCACTTGTATAAGCCACCTTCGGCGCTACTGACAATCAGTTGCCCGCCACTCTTGTTCCAGCGCCCTGTTTTCGTGTTGGTATTGCCGATGTCATACAGCGCCACACGGGTAGCCAGCTCAGCCTCACGCGCGGCCTTTTGGGCTGCCAGTAGAGCCTCGCGTGAATCTTTGGATGCCGCACGCTCTTCGGCCTGCATCTGCGCAACGCCCAGCTCATCCTGCACCGTTTTGAGTTCCTTTTCAAGCCCGGCAATTTCAGTCTTCAAGTTGCCCAGGCGCTGCATGGATTCAGCCTTTTTGGCGTTTACGCGCTGGAATGCCGCGCTGTTCTTTTCGGCCAGCTTCATGATGCGCCGAGCCACTTCGTTGATGTTGAGGTCACTGCCACGCTCAGGGGCCACCACAATCGTGATGTCCTTCTTGTTCAGCAGCCACTTCCACGAGATCACTTCGTCCGTGCCCATCATCTTTTTGGGGGTCACGTCCGGGTTGTGAAAATAGATCGATACCGTCTGGCCATCCGACAGCTCAAAGATGGTTGCCACGTTGGCCACGCCGCGCTGGGTGAACGGGTCTGTGACCTGCATGGCCACGGGCTTGACTGTGCCGCTGGTGCGCTCCATGACACGCTGCAACGCTTCCATCTTGCGATTCAGGGAAGCAAAGGGCGCCACCATGGCGTCAAGCGCCACGGTGCCGTCTGAGTCTTCCATGATGTCGGCCAGCGTGACGCCATCAAGCATCAGGTTGTCTCCATGGTCAGAGCAGCGAATCTCGTACAGCAGTTGGTCAATGGTTTGGCCGACAGGAAGCGCATCGGCACTCCAGTAGCGTTGTGGGTGCATGGCTTGGACCTCAGAAATGTGAATGGGCATGGCGGTCATCGTAGGATGCCGCCATGCCCATTTTTTGGCGTGTTTTCCGGGTCTATGGGTTCAATGCCAACGCATCCTTGAGCGACTTCGATGCCGAAAATACAGCCGTCAGTTTGGCCGGCACTGCCACTGCCGCGCCTGTCTTCGGGTTGCGTGATGTGCGGGCGGCTTTGTGGCGGGCCTTGATCTTGCCAATGCCATGCAAGGCCACCTCTGAGCCCGATTGGACTTGCGCCGTGACCACAGTGGCCAGTGCAGAAAGCACAGCCTCCACGTCTTTTTGAGTCAGCTTGCTGGCCGCTGACAAGGCTCGGGTGAGTTCGGTATGGTTCATGGGGTCTCCTCTGGGTTGAAAATCAAACGGTTTCTGCCAATTTGGCGATCTCTTCGCGCACCGTGGCAATGGCGGTTTTCAGGGTGTCGCGCTTTTCAGTCAGTACTGCCTCCATCTTTGGCGCTGCCGTTCGGATACCAGCCGGTGGCTTGGCTTGCAGCTTCACCAGCATGGCCTGAAACTTGGCACTGCCACTGTCCAATGCGTGAACAATCTCGGTGATGGCCTTGACGTGATCGTCTTGATGCTTGATTGGTATCACCTTGCCGTTGAGCAACACCTGGTAAATGTCGCCGCTTTGCTTGATGCGCATGATGACTTTTTGCGAGTCCTTAAAGGTCAACACCATCTCGCGGTAACTGATACCCGCTGTGCGTTTGACCGTGGGAATGGCTTCGCCCTGCACCACCGCATTACCAGCCCTGGCGAAATACTTAACCAAATTGCGGGTGGCCTTATCACTTTTGAGGCCCATGTCCTCGAATGAAAATATCAGATTTGCCATGATTGCTCCTTTGTGTTGGTAGATTATTGGCATCCACAAGAGGGCTAAAACGCTTTGTTTTCCGGCATTTCAGCCACCTGCGAACACGTTGCCAGAGCCTGCCGCTGATGCACTACCGCAACCCACCGGATCACCAATGCGCCCCAGTTGCTTGCCGTTGACAAAGACTGTGCTCGACCCCGCCGCCAGTGTCGAATCGTGACAAACCGGGCCGCAGCAGTGGGTGACCCAGTGGTCGCCCTGGCGGTGCGCGCCGATGCCGTTGACAAACACATCGCCAGAAGCCTGGTCGTTGGCGCGCCCGCCAAAGCAGCCGTGGCCGGTGCAGCCGTCTCCCAGTCTAGTGACGGCAGGCATGGTCAATTCAAGTCAATCCGTGGGGCATTCATGGTGATGCCAGATGGCGTCAGAATGATCTCTGACGCCCCCACTGTCAGCCGCATCGTGCCATCAGCCAGAAATTCCATGTTTTTGTGATGGAACCTGCGCCAGTCCACCGAGTTTCCCGCCTGCGGGTTGCGCCATCCGGTGATGATGGGGTAGCGCGCATCGCCGCCAATAAAAGCCACCCACACGGTATCGCCGGGCGTGATCTCAATCTCGGTGGGGTTTACCCCAGCGCGTGACTTGTCCCCGATAGGGTACTCAAGTTCCGCCTCTGGCAACACATCAGCCCCCTCAGTCAGCCCGGGTATTTCAATGCGGCAGGTCCGGCGCGCCTGATCGTAGGTTTTGACAATGGCAGGGTAGCGCCCGGGCATCATTCCGTAATCCATGGCTTACCCGATCATGCCCAGCCAGAGCCGGGTGTAGTGGTTTTGGCCGCCATCGTTGTTCTCGAAAACGTGTGCAGCGGTAATCACGCACAGCGGCACATCGCCCGCGAAGTCGATCAGGTCACCGGCGCACAGGTTGAAGGCGTAGTCCGTCTTCATGACTTTGTGCTGCACCAGATACTTGGTCATGTTGCGCAGCCGCAGCGCGTTTTTGAAGGGCGCGTAGCGCACGGCGCGCGGCTTGGACACATCCCCAAAGACGAAGGCCCCGGCATCATTCAGCGAAAAGAACGAAGGTGCCTCGTGGCGCTCAACGAAGCCGCTGTCAAGGTCGGTCGTGGCGTTGTTGGGCAGCGTGCCAATGGCTTTTTGCTTGAACAGATCAGCCAGCCTGAAGAACTGCAGCTTGCCCTTGCGCCACCGCACCACACCACCCTCCTCCTGCAAAACTCTGGCAATGTGAAAACTCGGTGCGTCCCCAATGGGGCAGGTAAAGCGCGGCACCGCAAAATCAGCGTCAACCGCCTGCAACGTGGCGCCACAGGCTCGGTAGATGCCCGAGAGCACTTGGTTCTCCTTGACAACGGCGCGGGTGCGCACAAAGGCGATGGTGTGGCAGCGGTCAAGCATGGCCGTGATGCTCAGCACCGCCTTTTGCCGGTCGCCACCGGGCGCAGATCGGTCAATTTTCAGGGTTGACTTGACGATGCGCAACACGTCGTCATCGCGTGTTTTGATGGTCTTGCCCTCGGCCAGTTGCGCCTTCAGGTCGTCATCTACTTGTATGTCAGTCTCCAGCGTGACCGGCACCGGCGACAGGTCAGAGCGAAGCACGGCGGACTTGATCAAGTCGGCGCGAATCTGCTGGTTGCTGGAGGTGTAGAGGATCATGCGCCTATCAAGTCCAATTGCGCTACATTTTGCGTAGTTGCTTGCTCATTTTTGACGGGCGCTGCGGGGTGATTTGGCATAAATTCAGAAACACAATGCGGGCTGCACCACAGGGTTTCACCTGCGCTGTTGGCAACGGCCTCGTCGGTTTTGGCGTAACCCAATCTGGCTTGCCACTTGCGGATGTGCCAACCGTGCTCAAGCAGTGCGTCGTGTTCGTTGACGTGGCCACACAAAACTATTCTGATCTTGGGGTTGTCGCCATTGGCTGCGCACCAAGCCTGCACGTCTTTTGCAATGCCTTGCTTCATGCCGCCCGCGCCGTAATCCATCGCACCCTTCTCGTATGGTGGGTCGAGAAAAATACCAGTCAGGCCATGCCTGGTAGTTACGCTGTCTTTCACTACCCGGCTCCAGTCTCCGCAAGTGATGCGCACGTCACGCAAGCGGGTATGCAAGTCATTCATCCAGTTAAAAATGAATTCGCGCCTGGTCATAGTGCCGGTAGCGCGGTTGATGCCCTGACCACGGTGCAGATGCGGGAGTTGGCGGTTGATGCCCCGGCCAGCATCGCCTAGATGCGGAATGATGTGTTTATTCCCACTTCGTGGACGCTTGTCCCAATTTTCACCGTTATGCGTCCACGGGCTTTTTCCTGCAACCCAACCACAGGCAATTGAGTTGCACATCCCCCAACACCACCATCCAGCCACTTTGGCATCAAAAAAGTTCGGGTCTCCAAGTTTTTGCTTAAACTCATCTCTTTGTTTTGTTAACCACCAGTTTCTAGCTTCGAGATCAATCTCATTCACTGGCCAATCGGCATGGTGCGCCACAGCATCGGGATCGTGTGCAATGGCGCGCCAAAAGTTAGCCACAAAGCCATCAAAGTCGT
>Ga0210046_1000132_pt1 | contig 79316 bp, 67 predicted proteins | sample CryGeyCG2114_250_FD_185461 | JGI IMG/M metagenome (GOLD analysis project Ga0210046, IMG submission 185461) | Groundwater microbial communities from aquifer - Crystal Geyser CG18_big_fil_WC_8/21/14_2.50 (SPAdes) (version 2) | ecosystem: Environmental > Aquatic > Deep subsurface > Groundwater ...
ATTTGTTTACTTACAACTTTTAGATGTTTTTTTATAAATTTAATTCGCAATTTCTCATTATCAGTTGCAATCCCATTTTCAGTAATTATCATTTCTTTATCATACTTTGAAACAAGCTTAATTATTTTTTTTAATCCATTAGGATAAATCTCCCACCCCATATCTGTAGTAGGATTTTTAGCGAAAAGCTCCATTGGATTTTTATAATTAATTTTAAATTTTGCATGGAGCCGGTAATAGTAATTTATCCCCCAAAAATCTATTTTGTTATCTAATGGCAGAAATGAAATATAGTTCAGCAAAAAGGGGAAATTAATTTCAAGAGTATTTGTTTTAAATGCATCTAAGAGCATTACGTTAAAAAAATTATGTAAACGATCTGCTAAATTTTTATCCCAAAACCAGCTACGTGCTTGTTTGAAAATAACAAAATGTTTAGCAATTCCAACTTTTATGTCCTCATCAAAATTTTTAAGCATATCGTAAATACGAATATGTGCATAAAGAATATTATATGTTACATCCATTACTTTGTATAGATCTTTTTGTCCAGGAGGAAATTTTGCATCGCCATAAGCTGCCAAAGCCCAAACGAGTGGCTCGTTAAAAGTAATCCAAAATTTAATTTTAGCGGCAAATTCTTCAATCATTTTTTTAGCAAATTTTGTAAAAATTTCAATTGAACTTACATCTGTCCAAGGTGACAAATCGTGAAACCAGCTTGGATGAGTAAAATGATGAAGAGTAATTACTGGTTCAATATCCATCTCTATAAGTTTGTCAATCATTTTATGATATTTTTGAATTGCTTCATTTGAGTATTCATTTCTAACAGGCTCAATTCGGGCCCATTCAATCGAAAATCTGTAAGCATTTAAATTTAGTTCCTTTAAATATTCAAAATCAGTTTCCCAAAGGTCCCAATGGTTGCTTCCATTTTCATAGCGGGGATCTGCATTGTCGTTTTTGAATTTACCGAGATTTTCCCAATCGGTAAAATCATTTTCAATATCTCCTTCAATTTGGAAAGCAGAAGTTGCAACACCCCAGAGAAAATTTCGCATTTATACTAATTCCTTATTTTTATGAGGATAAATATAACGCTCTTTTTTCCTCTCTTTAATTTTTTCTATTTCAATTTTAATTAATCCATCTACGCAATTTGAAAAATTTGAATCAAGGTTAAATGCAAGAAAATCAACACCATCGTCGTTCGCAATTTCAGCATAATGTTTAAAGAGAACTGGGTAGTTAAAATCCATTTCTTTGAGTTTGAAATTTAAGATATTGTAATCACTTCTTCTATCTTTAGATATAAATACTGATTTTAACTCCTCTAAAATTTCACTCTCAATGATAAAAGGATTTTTTGCTTCAACTATTTCTCCATTTGGTTTGTACCATTTGGAGGTATAAGTAATTATCAAACATATTGCTTGCTTTGTAAAATTCTCACTAATACTAAGTGGACCAAATAGATATTTGAGATCGGGTGTATTTGAAATTATTGAACCAATACCTTGCCAAAGATAATCCAGAGCGTTACTGTTCCAATATTTTTGCCTAACAAAACTTCTTCCTAACTCAATTGAATATGGTAGCACATTTTGAATAAAATCATCTGAAAAATTAAAAAGTGTAGATGAATAAAATCCATTTATACCATGTTCTTCAAGTATCGCTTTACCAAATCCGATACGATATGAACCAACAATTTCAAGTGAATCATTATCCCATATTAGTAAGTGACTATAGTATTTGTCAAATTTATCCATATCCTTTTTGTTGCCTGTGCCTTCACCAACTTTCCGAAAAGTAATTTCGCGTAATCTCGAAATTTCTTTCATAACATTTGGCGATTTGTAATAATCAACTATGTAAATTGATTTATTGTCCTTTGTCTGCATCAGTTTTTTTGCATTTCTTAATTCCATAATTATTAAACGACAGTCAACTGGATGAATAATGTTTTTCTCTGTAGCAAAAAGACCATTCTTGTTTTTCCCAATATTATCAACATGTTTTTTTAGTAATTTTATATAAACACTGTCTCTAATATTGGAATAAAAAGTTTTTGATGGTATCGGATTTCCAATTACAATTTCCAAAGATTTATTTTTTTTATTAAAAAGTTCATGTGCAAGTAGGACAATTGAAAGACGCTTATTTACTTGTGAAAGTAAATGAAACGTAATTGAATTTTTAGCCCCAATGAAAACTGGCAAGATTGGAGCGCTAAATTTGTTTGAAAGAAATATTGGGGATTTATTCCATTTTGAATCTTTAATTGTTATCCCTTTTAATCTGCTTACTTCACCAGCTGGAAAAATAATAACAACCTTTTCCTCTTCTAGAGCTTGTGAAATTGCAAGAAGTCGCTCTCGTTTAAAACTTGAATTTTCAATATCTACAGGTAATATAAAATCGCTAATATTGTCAATTGAAGAAAGAATATCGTTTGCAACAATTTTAATGTCATGCCTTATAAGTGAAATAGCTTTTACTAATGCAAGTGAATCTAGAGAACCTATTGGATGATTTGCGGTAACAATTAAACGTCCTTCAGCTGGAATTTTAAGGATATCAGAAGAGGAAATGTTAAAAGTAAAATTTAAATATTCAAATATTTCATCAATAAATTCTATTCCACAAATATCTTCTTTTCCAATTAAAAAACTATTTATTTCATCCACATGAAGAATCTTTTTAAACAAATTTATTGTAATTCTCTTTAGGAATGTATTGTTTTCAAATATTTTAATCCCTTTTTCATTTAGAATATTTTCTAAATTTATCTCCTTCATCTATTTCTCTCCATGCATTATCGTTTGACAAAAACATAAAATTCCATTATGTAAACTCAACAAATAATTATTAAGACACGTTAAGTTGGTGTTAATAAAGTATTAATTAATTGTTAAGACTCTCGGATAAGAATCAATAGTTTAGCTTTTGATAAAAAAATATGTAATTTACCAAAGTGCTTTATATTTATATGGAATTGTTTTGATAAAATGTTACAATAAAATATTTTTATTCCTACTGGCAATGATAATTGTTCCCCAAGCAAATTATCCTCAGGATTCAACAACAATTAAAAAACACTTAAATTATTTAGGAAGTGATTTGTTTGAAGGCAGAGGAACTGGAACAATTGGAGGAGAACTTTCGGCGAAATATTTAGCACTTTGTTCGAACAATTATGAACTTTTGCCTATGGGTTACGAAAATACTTTCTATCAATATATTCCAATGCACGGTATAAAACCCAAAGATGATTCTAAAATTATAATTATAAACAACACGAAAGATACACTTCAGATTAAAAAGGATTTTCAATTTTACCACGTTGGTGGACGAATGTTTGCTCCTAATTCAATATCACTTGTTTTTGTTGGATATGGAATAGCTGCGCCAGAGTTTAATTATGACGACTATGAAAATGTAAACGTTGCTGGAAAAATTGTATTGTTTTTTGAAGGTGAGCCAAGTTCTAATAACCCAGAATATTTTAATGGAATATATCCTTCGAACTATAGTTTTGCTGGAACTAAACAAAAAATTGCTCTATCTAAGGGAGCTGTTGGAACAATACAAATTCCTACATATTCTTGCCAATTAGATTCAGATTGGGAGAAGTTAAATCAAGAATTCTTTTTCGAAGATATTTCATTAGCATATTTGCCTACACCGCTGCTGAGCATTTTGTTAAATCCAAAATCAGGCGAACTTATTTTTAATAGTTCTAAATTTTCTTTTAATTCAGTAATGGAAATGTTTCAAGATAATAAGATGAAGAGTTTTGAGTTAGAAAGCAAATTGCTTCTAGAACCCAAATATGATAGACGCGATTTTGTTGCTCCAAATGTTGTTGGATATTTGCAAGGTACTGACAATAAATTGAATGATGAATTTATTGTAATTTCTGCTCACTATGATCATCTTGGTGTTGGTTTGGCTATTGAAAGTGATTCAGTATATAATGGAGTTTTTGATAACGCAATTGGAGTTTCGGCATTGTTAGAATTAGCAAAACTATTTAGTGAAAATAATTCATCACTAAAAAGATCCATAATTTTTCTTTTTGTTACTGGTGAGGAAAAAGGATTGCTCGGCTCATCTTATTTTGTTGATCATCCGCCAATTCCTAAAGAAAAAATTGTTGCAAATATTAATATTGATGGTCTTGCAGTTATTGACGATTTCAATTCCGTTGTTGGAATTGGATCTGAGTTTTCTTCTCTTAAGAAAATACTTGTGGAAACTGCTAAAAAAAACAAATTAAACGTGGATGAAATTCCAAGTGAATTTGATTCCTACGAATCATTTTTTCATTCAGATCAATTATCATTTGCTCTTGCTGGAATTCCTTCAATATTAATTTCGGATGGAATTGATTATGTTAATTATAATAGAGAAGCAGCAGTAATGAAATGGATGGATTATATTAAGGATAAATACCATTCACCATTTGACGATTTATCTCAAAAAATTAATTATAAAGCTGTTAAAAAGCATATTAAAATTTTATACGATTTTATATTAGAAACTGCAAATAGTGAAAACCAAATTGAGTGGAATAACTCATCGCCATATCAGAGAGATAAAAAATGAGTCGAAGCATAAATTTAATTATTGTAATATTTTCTCTTTATATTGCTGGGTGTGGCAGCTCGGTGCCTTCTGCAAAAGAAGATATAATTTTAATCAAAGGTTCAGACACCATGTTTCAACTCACTAGAAAACTTGCAAATAGATTTTCTGAAATAAATCCGAATGTAAAATTTCAAGTTTTTGGCGGTGGAACTAAAAGTGGAATTGACCAGCTACTTGCTGGCACTATAGATATTTGTAGTGCTTCAAGAAATTTAACATCTGAAGAAGCCAAAAATTTAGCAGAATATTACGGCAGCATTGGTATGTATTATTTAATTGCCAAAGATGCAATGAGCATTTATGCAAACTATGAAAGCCCAATAAATAATTTATCTATAGAAGAACTAAATAAAATCTTAACTGGGCAGTATTCCAATTTAGATTCTCTTAATCTTGGAAAGGGGAAAATAATTTTAGCGATACGCGATTCTGATTCAGGCACCAGAAAATTTCTGCAAGATTTGGTATTGCCAAATAATGAGTTTAGCGAAACTGCAAAAACTTTTGCCACAACAGAGGAAATTGTTGATTTTATTAAAGAGAACAAAAATGGAATTGGCTTTGGAGGCATTGGTTTTGCAAAAGGGGTTAAACTATTATCCATAAATGGAATTGAACCTAATGAAAGAAATGCTAAAAATGACAGTTATCCATTAACAAGGTATTTGCATTTTTTTACAACCAAATCTCCATCGGGGAAGGTCAAAAAATTTATAGATTGGGTTCTTAGTCCAGAAGGGCAAAAAGTAGTGAAAGAAGAAGGATTTGTACCGCTTTGGGAAATAAATTATTAACCAAAAACACATAAATCTTAATGCTGAATTGATAAAATATCTATTCCATTTGGTAGAAATATTTGTATCTTACATTCCAACATTTACTTATTGTGTAACAATTTACACAATAATAACCCCAAATCACTAAATTTGCTAAGGAGGTTTTATACAAAAACTTTTCACTGCTTTTATTCTTATCTTCATCTTTTCTATATTCACAACTACAATTTTTGCACAAGGTGTTACTACTGCCTCGTTGAACGGAATTGTTACGGATAAAGAAAATGATCCATTGCCATTTGCAAATATTATTGCAATCCATGTTCCTAGTGGCGTTGAATATGGTGTTGCTTCACAAAATAATGGTAGATTCACTTTGCAAAATATTCGTATTGGTGGCCCTTATAAAATTACCGCCTCTTTTGTTGGCTACCAAGCACAAACAAAAGAAGATGTTTTTTTTAGCTCTTGGGCAAAATGTGAGAGTAGAATTTAAGCTCTCTGATGAATCAGTTGGTTTGTCAGAAATTGTTGTATCTTCACACCAGGATAATGATTTGAATGCTGATAGAACAGGTGCAGCCACAAACATTTCCAAAAAAGAAATTGATGCATTACCTACAATTTCAAGAAGTACTTCAGATTATACTCGCTTAACTCCGCAAGCAAGTGGTGGAAGTTTTGGTGGCAGAAATTCTTATTATAATAACTTTTCTCTTGATGGTTCAATCTTTAATAACTCATTCGGACTTGATGTCCCTACTCCAGGTGGGCAAACTAATGCACAGCCAGTTAGTTTAGATGCTATTGACCAAATTCAAGTAACTCTTGCTCCTTATGACGTTCGTCAAGGCGGATTTACCGGTGCGGGTATTAATTCCGTGACAAAAAGTGGTACTAATACTTTTAAAGGTTCTGTTTATAGTTTTATTAGAAATGAATCTATGATTGGGAAAAAAGTTGGTAACTTAGAACTTGAAAATCCTAATTTAAGTTATGGATTATATGGTTTTAGAGTTGGTGGCCCAATATTAGAAAATAAATTATTCTTCTTTGTTAACGCCGAAATGGAAAGAAGAGAAGAACCCGCAACAACTCTACTTGCTTCAAAACCAGGTTCAAGTGGAGCAAATGTTTCAAATGTTTCTGCGTCTGATTTAGATGAAATCCAAAAAACTTTAAAAGATGTTTATGGTTATGAAACAGGTGCTTACGAAAATTACAATCACAAAACAGAAAACGAAAAATTACTTGCAAAAATTGATTGGAATATAAATCAAGATCACGATTTTTCATTCCGTTATAATTATTTGAGATCTTGGAGAGACGTACTTCCTCATCCAGCTATTTCTGCTGGTGGACGTGGACCAAATTTAAATTCTCTTCCTTTTGAAAACACAAGTTATATTATTAATAATGATATAAATTCTTTCGTTTCTCAGTTAACAAGTAGATTTGGTAATAATTATTCCAATCATCTTACAGTTGCTTACACAGCTTTCAGAGATTATAGAGAATCTAAAAGTGCAAATTTCCCATCAATTGATATTAATAAAAACGGATTAAATTACGCATCATTCGGTCTTGAAAGATTTTCTACTAATAATATACTTGATCAAAATGTTTTCCAAATTACTGATGATTTTTCAATCTATATGAATGATCACATAATAACTGTTGGTGCATCAATGGAAACATTTGGATTTATGAATTCTTTTAACTTATTCTACTATCCAGGTTATACATTTGCTTCAATGGATGATTTTAGATTGCACACAAATCCAAATGATCCAGCTAATTTCAACGATTTTAATGCAGATGTTGCAAACTCAAATACAAAACCATACAAAGTAGCTGAGTTTAGTGTTGGGCAAGTTTCGCTTTATGCTCAAGACGAATGGCAAGTAAATGATAAACTTAAACTTACTGGCGGTATCAGAATGGATATGCCAACTTATTTTGATAAGCCAGAAGCAAATCCAGTAATTGAAGCTAAAACATTTAAAGATGAATTTGGGAATGATGTAAAAATTGATGTAAGTCATTTACCTTCAGCTACTCCATTATTATCGCCTAGAATTGGTTTTAATTATGATGTTAAGGGAGATAGATCAACTCAATTGCGCGGTGGTACAGGTGTCTTTACAGGTCGTTTACGTTTTGTATGGATTGGAAATCAATTCTCAAACAGAACAATAGATCCATTTTATACTTTCCAAATTAATGCGACTTCTGAAAATTTCAAATGGCCTCAAGTTTGGAGAACAGATTTTGCAATTGATCAAGAATTACCATGGGGAATGATTGGTACTTTAGAAGGAATCTATAATAAAGATATTAATGCAGTTGTTCACAAAAACTACAATATGGATGTTCCAACTGGTACATTAAAAGGAGCTGATAATAGAGCTGTTTACCAAGGTTCAGAAAGTAAAATCAATGATTTTACAGATGTAGGAAGTTGGATGGATGCTGGAGCAATTGTTCTTGATAACACGGACGAAGGTTATCAGTATAGTATGACAGCAAAATTAAGAAAAAACTTCTCACCATTTGCATTTGCTATGGTTGCTTATACTTATGCACAGTCAAAAGATATTACAAGTAGCCCTGGCGAAATTGCTGCCGATGCGTTCCAATTAAATCCAGTTGTTGGAAATAATAATACTCCAAAATTAAGTTATTCAGATTGGGGGATGGACCACAGATTTATTGGTGCTGGATCTTGGAAATTTGTTTATGGTGGAAGTTATGCAACAACAATATCACTATTCTTTGAAACTGGTTCAGGTTCAAGATTCTCATATACATATGCTGGTGATGTAAATAAAGATGGAATCGGACAAAATAATGACCTTATTTATGTCCCAGCAAATTCATCTGAAATTAACTTAGTTCCAACAGATGCTAGTGATACACGAAGCCCAGAGGAGATTTGGAATCAGTTAAATTCATACATTGAACAAGATGATTACCTTAGTACAAGAAGAGGTGATTATGCAGAAAGAAATGGTTCTATTGGCGAATGGTTTAGCCAAATAGATTTAAGAATTCTGCAAGACTTTGCTATAAATATTGGAGAGAATACACATGCTTTCCAACTAAGTTTAGATGTCTTGAACGTTGGTAATATGATTAATTCTGATTGGGGGGTTAGATCATTCCCACAAAATAAATCTCCACTTTCTCTTGCTGGTTATAATGCTCAGGGTGAACCAGAATTTGCATTCCCAACTTCTAATGGAAAAGTCATGACAACAACATTTATTGATAACACAAGCATTGCTTCAAGATGGCAAATGCAAATTGGTTTGAGATATTTGTTTAATTAAATTCTAACTAATTTAGAATTAAGAAAAGGCTATTCAATTTATGAATAGCCTTTTTCTTATATATAAAAAAGACGTTCCAACGGAACGTCTTATAAAAGTTTTAAATTTTACTGCTTAAATCTCTAACCTAATATTTTATCGCTCTAACCCAAGAATATCTTGAATGTGAAGCATTCCTATAACTTGATTTTTTCTAGTTACAACTATGCTATTTATTGGATTCTGTTTAAAGATATTATTCGCATCATTTAATAATTCATTTTCATCAATAGTAAATGGTTTAACAAGAGTTAAAGTGTCAATCACTTTTTTATTAACAGCATCAGCACCTTTGCTAGCAATTAAACGGCGTAGGTCACCATCTGTGAAAATTCCAATGGCTTCTTTTTTTTCGTTAACAATTGTAACTGCACCAAATTTACCGACTGTCATTTCAAGCAGGCATTCCGAAATTGTATTTTCAACAATAGCAGTGGGATTATCAGTTCCCAAAATATCTTTTATTTTGTAAGTCATTAAACGAGTATGCTCAACAAATTGTTGTGTGCCTAAATCGGTTAAATTGTTTTTAGTCATTTGTTGAATTACTTTCCAAGGTGCTGTAATAGTATGAGCTCCAATGTTCAATGCATTTCTAACATGCTCAATGTTTCTAACTGAAGAGAACATAATTTTAGATTTATAGCCATAATAATTAACAGCATCAACGCATTGTTCAACAAGCGAAAGAGCATCGTGACCTTGGTCTTGCAGTCTTCCAACCAATGGACAAACATAAGTAGCGCCGGCAGCCATTGCCATGTATGCTTGTTGCAAAGTGTAAACAAGATGGACGTTTACTTTAAAGCCTTTATCAGTTAATATTTTGCAGGCCTTAACACCTTCAAGAGAAATTGGAATTTTATAAACGGTGGTTTCTTTATCAAGTCCGAGTGCGTCTTGTCTATAAACTTCTGTAACTATTTGCTCTGCACTGTCTCCAAGAGCTTCAATTTGTAAAACGGGAACAATTTTGGAAAGTTCAATTATTGTCGCATCAATATCAGTAATTCCATGACGATGCATAAATGTTGGGGTAGTTGTTAATCCTGAAAGAAAACCTAATTGAAAAGCTTCCTTAATTTCCTCCATATCGGCGGAGTCTAAATATAATTCCATAATTACATCTCTGTTTTATTTATAAAAATCTACTTTCTGTATTTAACTTCTATATTGTGCAATTCTATTAGTGGCTTCAAGAATTCTTCCAACTGAGTAATATCTAATTGACTTGCAGCATCACAAAGTGCTTCGCTTGGGCATGGATGAGTTTCAATGAAAATTCCATCAACTCCCGAAGCCACACCTGCTCTACCAAGCACTGGCAAATATTGACGAGCGCCACCCGATGGATCCGCACTAGGAATTCCATATTTTCTTATTGCGTGCGTAACATCAAAAACAACTGGATAGCCAGTTTCATTTAAATGGTAAAAGCTTCGTGGATCAACAACCAAATCGTTATAACCAAAAGTGTATCCACGTTCGGTAAGTATTATTTTGTTATTTCCAGATGCTTCAATTTTTTGAACTGGTTTAATCATATTTTCTGGAGCTAAAAATTGTCCATGTTTTAAATTAATAACACTTCCACTTTTTGCAGCTTCTACAACAAGATGAGTTTGCATAACTAGATATGCTGGAATTTGAATTACGTCAACAACATCGGCAGTTGGTTTAATTTGGTCAGGATAATGAATATCGGTAAGTAATGGAAATCCAAATTCCTTTTTCACTTTTTCAAGAATTCTTAATCCTTCTTCAATTCCAGGACCACTGTAGTATTCAACCGAACTTCTGTTGTCCTTTTGAAATGATGATTTATAAATTAACGGGATATTTAATCGCTCAGTAATTTCTTTTAGCTCTTCAGCAACTTTCATCATTATACTTTCGTCTTCAATAACGCATGGACCAGAAATTAAAAATAATTGATCTGCTCCACATTCTATATTTCCAACATTAACTCTTTTTAAGCTCATAATTCCATTTCCTATTTACACATTATTTTTCTAATATTTTCCAAATCTGCTTTAGTATCAACGGACATACTATTATTATATTTTGAAATTGCAACATGAATTGGGTAACCATTTTCAATCCATCTGTTTTGTTCAAGACCTTCTGCTATTTCAAGTCTTGATTGAGGAAGTTTAGCAATATTTTCTAAAGTATTGGGTCTGTATCCATACATTCCAAGATGTTTATAAAAATCCGTTTTTCCAAGCCATTCTGATTTTTCAATATCTTTAACACCTGGAATTACACTGCGGCTAAAATAAATTGATTTCATATTTTTATCAAAAATTACAAATGCGTTTGTTAAATCTTCTAAATCTTCTGCTTTTGTTATTTTAGCAATCAATGTAGCAATTTCTGTATTTGGATTGTTAAAACATGCAGCTAATTCCAAAATTTGGTCTGGCACCAGCATTGGCTCATCACCTTGAATATTTACTACAACATCAAATTTAATTTTAGAATTTTGCTGAATAATATTGTACGCTTCAAGACATCTATTAGTGCCAGAATTGTGTTCTTCGGAAGTCATTACAACATTTCCACCAAATGATTTTACTGCGTCTTCTATCCTTTTATCATCAGTAGCTATATAAACATTTTCAATAGCTTTTTGTGCTTGTTCATAAACGTGCTGTATCATTGGCTTTCCACAAATATCTGCAAGGGGTTTTCCTTCCAATCTTGTGGAACCGAAACGAGCTGGAATTATTCCTAAAAAATTCATATACACCGTATAATAATTAAAAAACAAAGATAATGAAATTAATATTAATCATCTTTATTGATGGTTAATAATAAATCTCAAAAATTTAAATTGGTTCAGAAAATAGTGCTTTAATAAAATTGAAATCCTCATCTGAAAGCGGGTTCTCAGTTGCCGAAAGATTAATTTTTACTTGTTCCAAATTTCTAAATCCTGGAATTACCGAACCAACAACCTGATAATGTAATAAATATTGCAAAGCTGCACGAGCTAAATCTTCCTTTGAATTACCAAACCGTTCTTTAAGTTGACTTAAACGCCATTCAATTTTTGCAAGATAATCGTGCTTAAATCTTTCATTTCTATTTCTGTGATCACCTGATTCAAATTGAGGAGGATTGTCCTTATTATATTTATCAAGCAAAATTCCTTGTGCTAATGGCGAAAAAGCTATAAATGAAATATTATTTTTTTCAAGTAGTTTTCTCACTGGAGTTCCATCGGCGAGATAATGATCGTCAATTGCATTGGCAGAACTTTGAAGTACATCTGGTTTTACTTTTGGAACGAGTTTCTGAAAATCCTCATTTGAATATGCAGATTGTCCAATCAGCCTAATTTTCCCTTCTTCTTTTAAACGATTCATTGTTGCAACTGCTTCATCAAGATATTCGTCATTATCTCCAAAATATCCATGATGGAAATAATAAATATCAATATAATCTCGTTTAAGATTTATCAAAGATTGTTCACATTGATGACGAATATGAGCTGGCTCATATGAATTTTCAGCAGTTCCAGAAAACCATCCAACTTTTGATGAAATAATAAATTGGCTTGTTCGCTCTCCAAGAACTCGGGCAAGCATACGCTCTGCACGACCATTTCCATAATTATCAGCGTTATCAAAATGGGTTACGCCATTGTCTATAGCATAATTAATAGCTCTATTTATTTCAGATTCGTTAACATTTGCCCAACCGATGGAAGAACCATCTTGCCAATTAAGTCCACCCATAGTCCAGCATCCTAAACTAATTTCTGATACTTCTATGTTTGTTTTTCCGAGTTTTCTGTATCTCATATATTCTCCAGTTAACTAATTTAATGTAGAAATTACTAAATATTTTCAAGCACTAATAAAATAACAAAAAATTAGTTATTCTTTTATGCTTCTTAAACTATTTTATTAAAACTCCATTTTATATATAGAAGAGAATCTTGAAATTTTGTAAATTTCACCTTATAAAAATAGAAAAATGGAGTTATTATGCCAGGAATGGAAGTTTATGGTACAGAAGAGCGAAAAGAAGTTAATGATGTTTTAGATACAGGAGCTTTATTTCGTTATGGACATGATGAAATTAGAAAGGGGATGTGGAAATCGAAAGAGTTTGAAGCCGAAGTTGCAAATTATACTGGCGCAAAATATGCTCACGCTGTTTCTAGTGGTTCTACAGCTGTAGCAACACTTCTCGCTGTCGCTGGCATTGGACTTGGAGATGAAATTATTGTTCCACCATTTACATTTGTAGCTCCAATTGAAGCAGCTTTTTTAGCTGGTGCGTTACCAATATTTGCAGAAATTGATGAAACTCTTTGCTTAAGTCCAGAAGGAATTGAAGCTGCACTTACTCCAAAAACTAAAGCTGTTTTGTTAGTTCACATGCTTGGAACCGCTGCAGATATTGATGGAATAATGGAAGTATGCGCAAAGCATAATTTAATTTTAATTGAAGATTGTGGACAAGCAATGGGTGCTTTTTGGCAAGGGAAATCAGTAGGATTGTTTGGGAAAGTTGGTTCATTTTCATTCGATTATTTTAAGATTACAACTTGTGGAGAAGGTGGAGTAATTATTACTAATGATTTGGATATTTATAATAAAATTGATCAAGTAGCAGACCACGGTCACACTCACGAGGGAAATAATAGAGGAATGGAACCTCATCATATAATGGGATTTAATTACAGAATCAGTGAGTTAAGTGCCGCTGTTGGTTTAGCTCAAATGAGAAAAATTGGTGAAGTAAAAGCTAATAATCAAAAAAATAAAGTTTATTTGAAAAATAGATTAAAAGAAATTCCACAATTAGAATTTAGAGCAAAAGTGGATATTGAAGGCGATTCTGCCGCCACTTTAAATTTCTTTTTACCCACTGCTGATTTAGCGGTAAAAGTTATTGAACAATTTTCGGCTGTTGGAATTAGTGGTGCAGCTTATTGGTTCAAAAATCAATATCACTTCATTAATCAATGGGATCACATCAAGAATTTGAGCTTTCCAGCAAAACTTGGTGTTCATTATTTTGGTGCTCCTCAAGATTATAAAAATCTTCAATTACCAAAATCGCAAGATGTAATGAGCAGATTAGTGTCTTTAGGCATTAGAGCAACATGGAATCAAGAAGAACTTGAAATTTTGGGTGATAAAATGGTTAACGCAATTAAAAAAGTAATAGGATAAAAATGCATAAAAATTTTAAAAATATAGATAAAATTGTATATGGCAAAGGAGCCTTTAGTCAATTAAATGCTATTATTGAACCAATAAGAAAAGAAAACGATAAGTTTTTTGTTTTTGTGGTTGATAAATATTTTGAAGGAAAGGAATTAGCAAATAGAATTCCAAACCGCGATGAAGATTTATTAATATTTATTGATGTTGATATCAAAGAACCATACACAGAGCAAATTGATAATCTCAGAGATTCAATTTTGGAAAAAAAAGGACTTCCATCCGGTATTGTTGGAATTGGAGGAGGAAGTATTCTTGATATTGCAAAAGCTACTGCGCTCATGTTCACAAACGAAGGTTCATCAACTTTGTATCAAGGTTTAGATTTAATTAAAAAACCTGGAATATATCATCTTGGTGTTCCAACAATTTCTGGAACCGGTGCTGAATGTTCTATGACTGCCGTTTTAACTGGTCCAGAAAAAAAACTTGGGCTTAAATGCGAATGGACTGTTCTTAATCAAGTTATACTTGATCCAGAGCTAATTGCAAGTGTTCCAACAGATAAATGGTTTTATACAGGAATGGATTGCTATATTCATTGTATCGAATCAGAAAGCGGTATATTTTATAATGCATACTCAAAAGCATACGGTGATCAAGCCTTACAATTATGTCGTGAAGTTTTTGTTAACGAAGGACGTGGACAAAATGATGAGAATAATGAAAAATTAATGATTGCTTCATTATTTGGTGGATTAAGTTTAACATATTCCGAAGTTGGTGCTTGTCACGCTTTTTCTTATGGATTATCGGTTGTAAAAGGTTACCGGCATGGAATTGCTAATTGTATTGCATTTAATCATCTCAAAGAATTTTATGGTGAGGCTGTTGATGAATTCAGAAATATGTTAGAAATACATAATATTGACTTACCACAAAACTTAGCTAAAGATTGGACTGAAGATGAAATTATGGAAATGTCCAAAATAGCTTATAATTTAACACACATGTGGAACCATGCAATTGGTATGGATTGGAAACAAAAATGGACAGTTGAAGATATTGCAAATTATTATAGAAAAATGTAATTGTAGTTTGCTTTTTATAACAGAATTGAATTTAGATAAGTTGTCTTTTATATTTGTATTTAATAAAAAACAAAAGGGGAAAAATGAAAAAAATGATGTTGTTACTGTCGTTCCTAGCTTTAAATTTTTTATTTGCTCAAGAAGTAGATTCAACAATAAATAAGTGGAATCCATCCCTAATTGCTTCTGCTAATTTAAGTCAAGTTGCATTTAATAACTGGACAAAAGGTGGCGAAAATTCGCTTGCATATTCTTTTGGAGTTGACTGGGGAATGGCTTATAAAGCTTCGGGTTGGTCCTTTAAAAATCAATTAAAAGGTGAATGGGGACAATCAAAAACTGGTTCAGATGAAGCAAAAATTACTTCCAACAATATATTTAACGAAACAGTATTCTTCTATAATCCAGGTTGGCTTTTTGAACCTTATGCAAGTAATTTAATCCGTACACCAATTACAGATGGCTTCAATTATGATGTAATTCCAAAGGAACAGATAGTTGCATTTTTTGATCCTGGTTATATTACACAATCAATTGGGTTTTCATATGATAAATCAGAAGTTATTAAAACCAGATTGGGTTTTGCGTTAGAGGAAAGCTTTGCCGATAAATTTGCCCTTCATTACACTGATGATCCAGAAACTGCAAATGAAATTGAAAAGTTTAAATTTGAAACGGGTATCGAAAGTATAACAGATGTTAAATATGAAATTGTGGAAAATGTTTTGTATAAAGGCAAACTAAGACTTTTTTCAGCGTTTGATAGACTTGATACTTGGGATGTTTCAATGGATAACTCATTTACAGCCAAAGTTAATAACTGGTTAAATGTTAGTTTTACTTATTTAGTTATTCATAAAGTTAGCGAATCGTTAAAAACTCAAACACAACAAGCACTTCAAGTAGGAGTTGTATATAGCTTGTTCTAAATGAAGTTCTTATTTTTTCCTAATCTTAATCTAATCCTTGCCTTGGGTTAGATTAAGATTAGAAAGTAATTACAAAAAAATCTCACAATTATTTCACCAAATTCAACAATATTTTGTACTTTGTATCTCCATTTTAGAAAGTATTTATGACAGAAAAATCAAAAAAAATATCTAATCAAAACATAGTTGTGAAGGGTGCTCGTCAGCATAATTTAAAAAGTATTGATATTGAACTTCCACGCAACAAATTAACTGTTGTTACAGGTGTTAGCGGTAGTGGAAAATCGTCTTTAGTTTTTGACACAATATACGCAGAAGGACAGCGTAGATATGTGGAATCGCTTTCCTCATATGCCCGCCAATTTTTGGAAAGAATGAGCAAACCTGACGTAGATTTAATTTCTGGAATTAGTCCTGCAGTTGCAATTGAACAGAAAAAAGGAGTTCGTAATCCTCGTTCAACAGTTGGAACAACAACAGAAATTTACGATTACCTTCGTTTATTATATGCGCGCATTGGAAAAACAATTTGTTTCGATTGCGGTAAAGAAGTAAAAAAAGATTCGGTAATGTCAATAACGGATTGGCTTGAAACTAAAGAAGAAGGAGAAAAGTTTTTTATTGGATTTCCAATTCACGAACATGAAGGAAGGACTATTAAAGAAGAATTAGAACTTCTAAAAAAACGCGGATTTTTCCGAATATTTAACAAAAATAAAATTATCGATTTAAATGAAACTTATTCTGTTCCACGCTCAAAAAAAAATCTTGTAGTAGTAGTTGATAGATTTAAAATTAAAAAAGGGAAAGTCCGAGAATTGCTTGCGGATTCAATTGAAACTACATTTAAAGAAGGAGAAGGCAGGCTTTCGGTAATTGGAATTGATACAAATATAGTACAAAATTTTACACAATTTTATGAATGCTGTGGAATTAAATATGAAGAACCTGAACCTAGATTTTTCTCATTTAATAATCCTTTTGGGGCTTGTCCAGTTTGTCAAGGATTTGGAAAAACGGTTGGATTTGATGAGGAATTGATAATCCCAAATTCAAAACTAACTTTGCTTGAAGGAGCAATTGCTCCTTGGCGAACTGTTAAATTTAGTAAATATTTAAGAGATTTAGTCCGCCTAGCAAGCGAAGTTAAAATACCATTAAATACTCCTTTTGAAAAATTAACAAAAGTTGAAAGAAATTTAGTATTTAACGGCTTTAGTGGTTTCATAGGTATAAATAAATTCTTCGAAAAACTGGAATCAAAAACCTATAAAATGCACATTCGTATTTTGCTAAGTAAATACAGAGGCTACACAGAATGCCGTGCTTGTAAAGGCTCTAGAATTAGGCGTGAAGCTTTGCAGGTTAAGGTAGGAAGTAAATCTTTGGATGAAATTGTAAAACTATCAATAGGAAAAACAAGTGAGTTTTTTAATTCAATCGAATTATCAAACTATGATAAAACCGTTGGTGAAAGAGTTTTGCTGGAAATTCAAAAACGACTTTCATTTTTAAATCAAGTTGGATTAGGATATTTATCACTAGATAGATTAAGCAGCACTCTTTCTGGCGGTGAAATGCAGCGGATTAATCTTGCAACTTCACTTGGTTCAGCGTTAATGGGCACTTTATACGTTTTGGATGAACCAAGTATTGGCTTGCATCCACGAGACAATGCAAAATTAATAAATATATTAAAGTCATTACGCGATATTGGCAACACAGTTTTAGTTGTTGAACATGATTCTGAAATGATGCGGGAAGCTGATTTAATTGTTGATATGGGTCCACTTGCTGGAGTTAATGGCGGAGAAATAATTGCAATTGATAATTATGCTGGTATTATAAAAAATGAAAAATCACTTACTGGCAAATATCTTTCTGGCAAAATGAAAATTCCAATTCCTAAACTGAGAAATACTAAAGAAACAAAATCAATATCTATTTTTGGTGCAACTGAAAACAATTTGAAAAATATTGATGTTGAAATTCCGTTAAATAAATTTGTTGTTGTCACGGGAGTTAGTGGCTCTGGCAAAAGCACTTTAATACACGAAGTTCTTTATGGTGGAATTGTAAAAGCGTTTGGTGGAAATCCAAAATCAATCGGAAAATATAACGAAATAAAAGGCACACAGTTTATTCATGAAATTGAAATTGTTGACCAAACTCCAATTGGAAAATCACCTCGATCAAATCCTATAAGTTATGTAAAAGGTTACGAGCAGATAAGAGAACTTTTTTCTCAAACTCCCCAAGCTCGGGCAAGAGGATACAAACCAGGATATTTTTCATTTAACGTTCCTGGTGGAAGGTGTGAAACTTGTTCTGGTGATGGCTTTGTGAAAATTGAAATGCAATTTTTAGCCGATTTATTTCTTGAGTGTGAAGATTGCGGAGGAACTCGTTTCAAAAAAGAAGTCCGCGAAATTACTTATAAAGGAAAGAATATAGTTGATGTGCTTGATATGACTGTTGATGAAGCAATTCAATATTTTGAGAATAATCCCAAAATATTAAAATATTTAACTGTTCTTGAGCAAGTTGGATTGGGTTACATAAAACTTGGACAACCATCTAATACTCTTTCTGGTGGCGAGGCTCAACGAATAAAGTTGGCCCTTCACCTTTCCACACAAAAAGAAAAACGCCACACATTATTTATTTTTGATGAACCAACAACTGGTCTCCATTTTCACGATATAAATAAATTGCTAGAAAGCTTTTATCTACTGCTCGAAAAAAATAATTCTGTTGTAATTATTGAACATAATTTGGATGTAATAAAATGTGCTGATTATGTAATTGATTTAGGTCCAGAAGCAGGTGATAATGGTGGGGAGATTGTTGCTTTTGGAACTCCAGAAGAAATTGTGAAAAATGATAAATCACACACTGGACGTTATTTGAAAGAATGTTTGGATAATTGATTTATTGCAAACTGACCGATCTATTATCTTTCAAAAAGTTAATAATGGCATTATTATATTTCAACAAATCATAATTTAAATATATTTCATTATATCCTTTTTTCAGGAAATGCTTTGAAAGCAATGAATTAGTATTGTTGCCTTTATTGCTGTATAGAGTTATTTCCTCTTCCAAATTACTATAAATTAGAAGGACACTTGTGTTTCCGTTTTTCAAAAGAACTGGATTATTATAAACTTCAATACTGTTTTCAATTAACTTTAACTTAGGAATTGAAATTTTGGCAATATTGCTTTCTGTACTTGTCCCATTCCAAAGTTGGTCATATTGAATAGCTGAATAATAGTAATTTATTTTATTGGGATGTAGTATTGAAAAATCCATTTCAGAAATATAATTAGGAAACACTTTTATCAAGTTTTTATTGGAGTTAATCTGAAAGTTATCACATTCATATAAAGCAAAATAACCATTATCTGTTTTAAGTTTTCTGTCAATTTTAAAATTTAATAAAATCTTATTATTAATAAAATTAGAAGCTAAATTAAGTTCAGCAAGTTTTGGAATATTTTCAATCCAAGGCATTTCGGTAGGTAGTGCTTTATCTTCAAATGAATAAAACCTTTTTTGCTCAATATTTTTATATTTAAAAAAAGCCATTCCAGAAGCATTTAAGGCACGAGTAATATTTATTTGTCGTTCAATTTCATTGATTACTTCTGATTTATAAGCACCAATTCCAATAATTATATTTTTACCAAAAGAATTATCAACCCAATCTTTTGTAAGAACGTCAAATTTTGGATTTGTTTTTGCATCCCAATAAATTTGAGGTACAGCGTAATCGATAATTCCAAGCTGTAGCCATTTTCGTGTATCTTGGAATACATTTGAAAATCCTTCCATACCTCGCCCATTAGGTATTGATTTATAAATACCAATTGGAGTAACGCCAAGTTTAATTTTAGGATTTGTCACTTTTATTTTCTGATTTAGGTGACTAATAAATTTTGTAATATTATTGCGCCGCCAATCTTCAGTACTTTCATTTTGTGATTTTTCATTTAATAGTGAATTGTCATTTATTTGATTTTCTGAATATCTTATAAAATCAAGCTGAATTCCATCAACATCATAATTTTGGACAATTTCATCTATAAGCTCAATTAGATATTCCCTTACAGCAGGTATTCCTGGATTAAGCCATATTGATTTATCATCTAGTTTTGTGTAAGCCCACTCTGGGTGAATTTGAGTAATATGCAACGGATTATTTTTTGTTGAATTATCATTTCCACTAAAAACTCGCATTGTGTTTACTACCGCATGTATTTCAATTCCACGCTTGTGTGCTTCTTGAACTGCAAATTCAAGTGGGTCATAGCCACCAAATTTTCCTATTTCGCCAGTTATATATGGCGAAAATAATTCCAAAGAACTCTTGAATAAAACAGTTCCATTGCTTCTAACTTGAAAATAAATTGTGTTAAGATTCTTACTTTCAAGATTGTTGAAAATATTAATTAATGCTTCTTTTTGAATTATTTCATCGTAGGTTGGTGGAGGCCAATCCAACTTATAATTTGTAGAAACCCACACAGCTCTTGTCTCGCGTGGAGTTTGAGAATTTATATTTAATTGAATTAGAAGTAATGAAATTACAAAAAAATATTTCAGCTTTGGAGTGGGAATTAAATGGTGTGAGGAAAACTTACTAAATTCAATTAATTGTGAACAGTTTTTCAATGAAATTATTTCCATTTAAAAACTCCAATTCCGTTTTCGAGCGAATAAATAATATCATCTCTATTAGCCTCAACATCAATCAAAATATTTCCGATGTCTTTTATAAGTACAAATTTAATTTTTCCATCTTTATTCTTTTTATCACGTTGCATAATTGAAATAGCATTATCAAAATTTATCCTCCCAATTCTAATTTCATCCTTGAAAATATAAATTAGTTCGAGTAATTCGTCCAATTTTAGTTTTGAAATTAGGCCAATTTTAAATGATAGAAAAAGGGAAGAAGCGATTCCAACTATTACTGCTTGTCCGTGTTTGAGTTCAAATTTAGTTTCAACTTCAAAAGCGTGAGCAAATGTATGACCAAGATTTAGCATTTTTCTATTTCCAGTTTCTTTTTCGTCGCTTATTACCACATCTCCTTTAAATCTTACTGTCTCTTCAATTATTTTTGTAAATGTTTTAGGATTTTTACTATAGACTTCGTTAATATTTTTTTTTACATATTTGTAAAATTGAATGTTTGTTAAAAAAGCATATTTTACAATTTCCCCGAGTCCAGAAAGCAATTCTTCTTTGCTAAGTGATTTAAGAAAATTGACATCAATTAAAACAAAATTTGGTTGATTAAAAGTCCCAATAATATTTTTTGTATTTGAAAAATTAATTCCTGTTTTTCCACCAACTGAGCTATCAACTGTGGATAGAAGAGTTGTTGGAATTTGCACTGACTGAATTCCTCGTGAAAAAGTTGCAGCTGCAAAACCACAAATATCCCCAATAATACCACCACCAATAGCTAAAAGTAAAGTATCTCGCGAATAATCATTTTCTAGTAGATTTTTATAAATTAATTCCAATGTTTTAAAGGATTTGAATTTTTCACTTGCTTCAACTACCAATAAATTAACTTTTCCTTTATAATTTTTAATTAACAAATCAATTTGAGAAGAATATAATTCATAAACATTTTTATCAACGACAAAAAATAGATTTTTTTTCAAATCAAGTGATTTTATCTTTTTAGTTACTTGTTTAATTATTCCATTTCCAATATAAATATCATATCCATTTTGAGGAAGATTAATGTTAATTGTTTTCATTTATTGCCTTAAATATTGTTTTTGCTAATTTGTCAACCGTAATTCCAATATTTGATAAATCAGTATTAATACAAATATCCGATTCTAGATAATATGGTTCACGCTTTGATAATAAATTTTCAATTCGTTCAATAAAATCTTTTGGCTTTGCAGTTCCTGATAAAACCAAATCTCTAAAAATTGGACGGTCAATTTTGTTTTTAATTCTTTGATAAATCATTTCGGGTGATGATTTTAAGTAAACAGTCATTCCAGTATTTTTCAAAATGCTCAAATTTCTATCAAACACCATTGTCCCGCCACCAAGTGAAAGAATAGTATTCGTTTTTTTTGATAAATTCAATAAAAGTCTATGCTCAATATCTCTAAAATACTCTTCGCCATGAGTTTCAAAAATTTCAACAACTGTTTTGCCTTCCTGTTCTTCCACTTCTCTATCTAGATCAGAAAATTCCCAGCCTATAACATTTGCCAAAATTGGTCCAATTGTGCTTTTTCCACTCGTCATAAAACCAGTTAAATAAATTCGCTTTATTGCAGTTTCCATTTTATCCTAATAAATATGTGCAATGATAAACATATTTATAAAATTATAAAAGGGTAAGAATTGTAAAATTAAAAGATATTCATTTTCTTTAAAAATCAATATTTATTTATTATATTTGTTCTCTAAATATATTAGGAGATAATTCATGGCTAAAAAACAAACATTTGTTGATAAAACAAAACACAAAGGCGCAGCATCTGGTATAACTGTTAAATTTATTAAAACAGTTAAATCAGAAACAGGCAGTTATAAATTCAACGAAAAATTTGTAAAATTAGAAGACGTTAGTCAAGTTACAACATTAAAATAGGCGGTAAATTTTTACCGCTTTTCCCTCATTTTATAAATATTTTTTCATTATTCAAATTTCATTTCCTGTTGTATTGAACTTTTCATTTTTTTGATTAAAGTATCATATACCCAAAATCAGTTTATTCAGAAAGGATATATATATGATTTCTAAAAAAGAAATAAAGTTTTACAGTTTAAAAGATATAGATTCAATAGATTTTATTAAACCATATTTATCAGATGAAGATATATTTGAACTTAAAGTTGTTGGAACAATTCTTCCATTTAAGACTAATAATTACATTATTGAAGAGTTAATAGATTGGACTAATATTCCAAATGATCCAATATTTCAACTCAATTTTATGTTGAAAGAAATGATAAGTGAGCACCAATTTTATACAATTGCAAAACTATTTAAAAGTGGTGCTTCAAAAGAAGAGATAAGCAATAGTGCAAAAATATTTAGACAAGAATTAAACCCCCATCCAGCAGGGCAATTAATTGCCAATGTTCCAATAATGGATAGCGTTACTGTACCGGGAATACAACATAAATATGATAAAACCGCATTATTTTTTCCATCAGAAGGCCAGACTTGCCACTCGTATTGTACATTTTGCTTTCGTTGGGCTCAATTTGTTGGATATCACGATTTGAAATTTGCAACTGATGCTTCAAAAATATTTTTGAATTATTTGAAATTGCACAAAGAAATTAGTGATATCTTGATTACTGGGGGTGACCCGTTAATAATGTCATTACAAAAATTGGAATCATATATTTTACCTTTTTTGAACAAGGAATTTGACCATATTAAAAACATTAGAATAGGTACAAAATCACTTTCCTATTGGCCTTATCGTTTCGTTACCGATAAAGATGCTAATGGAATTTTACAACTATTTGAAAAGGTTAGAAATAGTGGAAAACAAATAGCATTTATGGCTCATATTAATCATTATGTTGAACTTGATACCGAAATAGTGAAAGAAGCCGTAAAACGATTATTGAATGTTGGAGTAACTATTAGAACTCAATCCCCAATTATAAATCATATTAATGATTCTGCAGATGTATGGGCAGAAAATTGGAAAAAACAAGTCAGTTTGGGAATGTTTCCATATTATGTGTTTATTGCAAGAAATACCGGAGCTAAAGGATATTTTGAAGTTCCATTATCACGAGCTTTTGAAATATATAGTGATGCATTTAAAAAAGTTTCTGGATTACAGAGAACAGCACGGGGTCCTGTTATGTCTGCAAATCCTGGTAAAGTAGTAATTAATGGTATATCCACAATAAAAGGTGAAAAAGTATTTGCGCTAAACTTTTTGCAGGCAAGAAATCCTGATTGGGTTAAACACCCATTTTTTGCAAAATATGATGAAACTTCAACTTGGTTAACTCAATTAACTCCAGCATTTGGCGAAAAGAAATTCTTTTATGAAGATGAATTAGCTGCAATTTTGAAACAAAAAGTATATGAAAAAGAAAAGAATAGAAAAATAATAAAAGACAATTTGGAAAGTAAAAAACACAACTCAAGTTTATTTGAGTTGTGTTTTTAATAAACAAATTTTTAACCAGAAATTACTGAAATATTTGAATTAACTTCTCTGCGGAGTAAATTTTCAATTGCAACCAAAGTACCCCTAATTGAACTTGGACAACTACCACAAGCACCTTGATATTTTATAGACAAAGTATTGTCCGTAAATCCAAGAACCTCAAGACCACCGCCATCGCCAGCAAGAGCTGGTTTTATTCGCAAATCAATAATCTCATTTATTTTTTTTAATATTGCAGTTTCATCCGCTTTATTTTCATCCATATATTTTTCTGCAGGAAGATTAGCAATATCAAATGATTCAATTATCTCGGTAAAAGGCTTTTGAATTTTAGACCAACTTGCAGAAGGTTGTTTTTCAAGAGTTATAAATTTGTCCATATAAAAAACAGACACTACACCTTCCAGTTCAAAAATAAGTTTGGCTAATGGATCATGAACAGCACTTTCTGCGGAATTAAAACTTCTGGTTTCTGTATTTAACAATTTTTCACTTAATATAAATTTTAAAGCCTGTGGGTTTGGTGTCAAATCCACATCCAATATTTTTAACATAATTTCCTCAATTTCTTTATTTTTTTCAAACTTTGTTAAAACAATTAACACTATTGCATTTCACTTTAGTAAAATACAAATTACATACAAAATTAAAAATGCAAAAATCCAAACTATGGCTGAAATGAAACTTACTATTTCTATTAGAAATAGATTTTCATAATTATTAGAAAAGATTCTAAATCCTTCTATTCTGTTGAGATTTTGTGCTGTTGTCAGAATGGCGATTTTCAATTATAAGCACAAATTCACCTTTTAGTTTTTCATTTGAAATTTTGTTTAAAACAGTATCAACATTTCCTCTATAGAACTTTTCTTCTTTTTGCGTTAGTTTATATGCAATTACAATATTTTGATTGCTTCCAAATGTCCTTTTTATATCTGTTAATAGAGCAATTAACCTATATGGAGTTTCAAGAATAACAATAATATCATTAACAGTTTTTAATCTCTTAAGCTGTCCTTGTCTAATTTCCTTTTTTGGTGAAAGCCAGCCATAATAAAAAAATTGCTCAAAGTGATATCCAGTTCCAACAAGAGCGGCAAGAAGTGAACTTGCACCTGGAACCGGAACAATCTCAATTCCACTTAAAATAGCTTGTTCAACAAGAGTATTACCAGGGTCAGAAAAAAGTGGAGTTCCCGCATCTGAAATAAGTGCAACAGTTTTGCCACTTTTAATTTGAGCAATTACTTCAAAAGTTGATTCGCTTTCGTTATGTTCATTAACCGAAATTAGCTCTTTAGCAATTCCATAATAAGAAAGCAATCTACGAGCGGGTTTAAATTCCTCGCAAACAACAATATCAACTTCTTTAAGAATTTTTAGAGCACGTAAAGTAATATCGTCAAAATTTCCGATTGGCGTTGAAACTATAAAAAGTTTGTTTTTCATTATTTCACTAAATCTATAAGTTGGTCGAGTAAAATTTCTTTGCTAATCAGCAATTTTTCGCCAGTTTTACGGTCCTTTATCTCAACCAAACCTTCTTGAATATTTTTTTCGCCAATAATAACTTGTAGAGGAATTCCAATTAGTTCGGCATCGTTAAATTTAAAGCCAGCTTGAGCATCTCTTCTATCATCATAAAGAACGTCATAACCTTCTTTTAGAAGTAAATCATAAATTTCATTACTTTCATTTTCCACAATTTCTTTCTTCATATTTAAAGCAAGAAGGTGAATATCAAATGGTTTTAAAGGTGCTTTCCATATAATGCCTTTTTCGTCATAGTTTTGCTCAATAAAACAAGCAAGAACGCGGTCAACGCCAATTCCGTAACTTCCCATAATTATTGGTAGAGCTTGACCATTTTCATTTAAAAATGTGGCACCCATTGCTTCTGAATATTTTGTTCCAAGTTTGAAAATATGACCAAGTTCAATAGCTCTAAAAACTTCGAGAGTTTCACCGCACCTAGTGCACTCTTCACCACTTTCAATAGTTCGCATATCCAAATATTCAATATTTTCAACATCTCTTTGTAAATCAATTCCACCAATATGGAAATCGGTTTTATTAGCGCCACTATATAAATTATTTAAATCCTTAAGTCTGTTATCAGCAATTATTCTATGCTTAAATCCAATTGGTCCAATAGAACCAGCTTCTGCACCAGTTATTTCCACAAGTTCTTCTGGGTGAGCTGGACGAATTTCGCCGCCGAGAATGGATTGAAGTTTAGTTTCGTTAACTTCGTCGTTGCCAGACATTAGAACAAGAATTGGTTTGCCAGTGTGAATATAAACTCTCGATTTAGCTGTTTCATTTTCATTAATTTTCAAAAATTCACAAAGTTCATCAATGCTATGAATATTTGGAGTTGATATTTCGTAAACATCTTTGCTTTCACTATTTCTTGCAATTGGTTCAACAATTGAATTGGCAACTTCAACATTAGCAGCGTATCCGCAACTTTTACAATATGCAACTGTGTCTTCACCGGCATCCGATTTTACCATAAATTCTTCCGATTTGCTACCACCCATTGCACCGCTGGAAGCACCAACTACAAAATATTCAATTCCACATCTGTCAAAAATATTTTGATAAGCTTTATAATGTTTTGCATAGGATTCATCCAAACCTTCCCAAGTTGAATCAAATGAATAAGCATCTTTCATCAAAAATTGTCGTCCGCGAATAATTCCACTTCGTGGGCGAGCTTCATTCCTGAATTTTGTTTGAATTTGATACCAAATTTGAGGCATATCTTTATATGATTTCATTTCACCTTTTGCATGAAATGTCATAATTTCTTCGTGAGTTGGGGCAAGAACATAATCTCTATTTTTTAGATGAAACATTGTATCTCCAAAAGCCTCAACACGATTAGTTGATTCCCATATTTCACGTGGATTTAAAGCAGGCAATAAAAATTCTTGTCCACCAATGGCATCCATTTCTTCATTAATTATATTTGCTATTTTTTTTACAACTTTGTATCCAAGTGGCAAAAAAGAATAAATTCCCGCTGAAAGCATTCGTACCATTCCAGTACGTAGCATTAAAACATGACTTGCAATAGTTGCATCCGAAGGTGCTTCCTTCATTGTTGGAATAAATGATTTACTAATTCGCATTATTTTCTTATGATTTATTGAGCAAAATTAAGTTCCAAAAATACTCAAAGAGTGAGTCAATTCAAAAAATGTAAAGTATTTGTGAATATTTTAATTGGCTTTACTATTTTTAAGCATTCAGTAATTAAATAAAAGAATATATGATAAAATTTAATCCAGTAACAGAAGATAATCCAAATATCAATTTAGAATATCAACCAACAATGCAGCCATTAATCATTAATAGCAAAAACGAAAAAATAATTGGCTCGTTTTTTAAAACTGGCGGGAGAGAAAAAAATCCAATTGTTTTACTTTTACATGGGTTTCCTGGAAACGAAGTTAATTATGATATTGCCCATGCTATTAGAAGATTTGGGATTAATGTTGTTATTTTTCACTATCGTGGTTCGTGGGGAAGTAGTGGAAATTTCTCAATTTCAAACTCATTAGAAGATGTAAATTCGATAATTGAGCATTTTAGTAAACCTGGAATTGCCGATGAGTTTAATTATGATAAAGAAAAAATAGTATTAATTGGGCATAGCATGGGGGGATTTCTATCATTGCTTGCTTCTATGAAATTTCCAAAAATTAAAAACATTGCATCTCTTGCTGGATTTAATTTTGGACTCTTTACTGATTATATTTTAAGTCATCCAGAATTTAAGGAAATTACAATGGAAGGTTTAGCTTCGGGTTCCGAGCTTGTTACAAATTCAGATGCTGAAAAAGTTTTTGACGAAATGGTTGAAAATAAAGAAATGTGGAATATTGTAAAACGAGTTAATGAGTTAATAGGAAAGAATATTTTTCTAATTGCTGCCGAATTTGATGCTGTTGCTCCACTTGAATTGCACCATACACCCTTAATTTATGTTTTAAAAAGTATGGATGTTAAATTGCAATCAAAAATACTTAAATGTGGGCATTCGTTTTCGTCAATGAGAATAGGACTTACTACAGAAATAATAAACTGGCTAAAAAATAGCAATATTTAATTTTATTAAAGTATTGGATTAATTTATGAAAGATAAAACAAGCGAAAACATAAGTGAGTTTGGAATACTTTTTCTCAATTGGGTTGAAAAATATTTTAACAATTTGGAAGAATTTCCGGTTTTGTCCAACACAAAACCTGGCAATATAAAAAAACAGCTACCTACAAATCCACCCGCTAAAAGTGAAAGCTACGAAAATATTATTTCGGATTTGAACAATATAATTCTTCCTGGAGTTACGCATTGGAATCATCCAAAATTTATGGCTTATTTCAATTCAACTTCAAGCGATCCTGGAATATTTGCCGAGTTAGTTAGCGCAGCTTTTAATACAAATGGAATGCTTTGGAAATCGAATCCCGCCTCAACTGAATTGGAAGAAGTTACGCTTAATTGGTTTAGAAAAATGCTTGGTTTGAGCGATAATTTTTGGGGAATTATTTACGACCTTGCTTCATCGAGCACAATGCATGCAATTGTTGCCGCTCGCGAAAATTTGGACGATTATGCAATTCGCGAAAAAGGATTTGGTGGCGTTCAAAATAAACCTCGTCTGCGACTTTACGCTTCTGAGCAAGCTCATTCCTCAATTGAAAAAGGAGCAATTGTTGCTGGAATTGGTTTAGAAGGTGTTCGCAAAATTAAAGTTGATGAAAATTTTAGAATGATTCCAAAAGAGTTGGGAAATGCAATTGCCGAAGACAAATTAAATGGTTGGAAGCCTTTTTGCGTTGTTGCTACAGTAGGAACTACTTCTACTACAAGCATTGACCCAGTTAGTGAAATTTCCAAAATATGCAAAACCGAAAATGTTTGGCTTCATGTTGATGCTGCTCACGCCGGTGTTGCGGCAATTGTTCCAGAAATGAAATATTTATTTGATGGAGTTGAAAATGCCGATTCAATTGTGGTAAATCCGCACAAATGGATGTTCACCCCAGTTGATTTATCGGTCCTTTTTACAAAACACAAAGGCATTTTGAAGCAAGCATTTTCAATTATTCCAGAATACTTAAAAACAGATGAAGATAACGAAGTTACAAATTTTATGGATTACGGAATTCAACTTGGAAGAAGATTTCGTTCGCTAAAATTATGGTTTATAATTAGGCATTATGGAACGGAAGGAATAATTGAAATTATACGCGAGCATTTGCGTCTTGGAAAAATGTTTAGCAATTGGATTGTTGAAAATCCAAATTTTGAATTACTTGCACCAACTCCACTTAGCACAATCTGTTTTAGAGCAATTACAAATAATCTCAAATCTGATGAAGAGTTAAATTTATTTAACAAAAAACTTATGGATAATATAAACGCAACTGGAAAAGTATTTCTTTCACATACTGTGTTAAACGGCAAATTTACAATTCGTGTAGTTATTTCTGGAATTAGAACTGAAGAGAGGCACGTAATGGAAATATTTGGCATCTTGAATAATGAATATAAAAAAGCAAAAATTTAGTTTCCGCAAGTTTCAATTTGATGAAGGCAATATTCTATTTGTCAATATTTTTATGAATAGTTAAAAGAAAATTAATTATTGTTGAGAAATACGTATGTTAGTAGTATTGAAAGAATAACCTTACGGAATCTTAATGCTTAAATATATATTTCGATTACTAATCATTTTATCGACACCAATATTATCACAATTAGATAATATTAAAGGTGACTGGCCATTTCCACCATTTACGTCATCTCTAAGAATTAGTGCAACATTTGCAGAATTTAGGAATACTGAATCTGCAGATCATTTTCACAATGCTGCTGATATTCCACAGCCTGATGGAAATCCTTGTTATCCTTCTATAGATGGAGTTGTTTATTATAAAGCTAGTGCTGGTACAAATTCATATGTTAGAGTTGTAACTCAATTAGGGAATACTTGGAAGCACTTTACCTATCTGCATATTATTCCAAACCCTGCTATTGCAGTTGGAGATTCTGTGAAAAAAGGGAAGACAATTCTTGGAACTATTGCATCTGGTATGGGGCATGTACATTTAATAGAGAGGGAATTGGTTAGCTCTGTTAGTAGTAGTGGTATTGAGATTAATAATCTTAGAATGGATGGGGGATTAACACCATTTGTTGATAATTGGGCTCCAATAATTGATGAAAGCAGTTTGAAATTTTATACAAATGGTGGTGCTGAAAAATTATTAGCAAATGAACTTTATGGTAAGGTTGATATTCAAATAAAAATAGAAGAAGTAAATGGAAGTAGTTCTGTTGATAGAAATAATGGGACATACATTGCTGGATATAGAATATGGAACGAATCAAAAACCGATATATTATTTGAACCAAAAGATTCTGGTGTAAAATATAGATTCGATTTTTTACCAAACAATTCTTATGTACACAACACATTTGTAAAAAATGTTGCTACACTTAGTAATCCAGTTTATTGGCTTACAAACGGTGATGGAGCTAATAGCATTAATAGTAGTCAAATAGTTAGTGATAACTATTTTGATGCATCTGATCTTCCGAAAGGTAATTACCAATTAGAAATATTTTCAGAAGACACTCGAGGAAATAAATCGAATAAATATTTTCCAATATCCATTGTTGATCCTGCACCAAAAAATCCGATTGTTTATGCCATGTTAAATTCTGATAACAATCGTGGAGTAAAAGTAATTTGGAAAAGTAATGATGAATCAGATATTGTAGGATATAGATTATATTATGCGACAGATTCTGAACTTACTAATTGGCAGCTTGCTGCTGATGAGCATCAACTCACGAAAATGATAAATGAATTTTCAATTAGTTCTCCAACAGAATATAAAGTGCCTACAAGCGACAAAGTATTTTATTATAAACTCGCTGCGGTTGATATAGCTGGACAAGAGAGCAATTATAGTGATACTTATGCTAAATCTGATTTTACTGAAACAAATAATTCAAAAAAAATATTAATTGTAAATGCGTTTCAAAGGGTAAACGAAAATGGGGAAAATATATTGCATGATTATATTGCTAGCTATTTTGCTGGACTTTCTGCAAGTAATTCAATTTTAATATCTTCCATTTCCCATAAAGTATTTCTGGATGAGGTAAAAGGAATTTCACTTCAAGATTATGATTTAGTCATTTGGTTTACTGGTGATAACACAAATCACGAAGCAACAATTCAAGTTAAGGAAATGTCCAATCTTGCTCTTTATTTAGTCAATGGTGGAAATCTTTTAATTTCTGGCTCTAAAATTGGATATGACCTTGATGAAAGAATGACAGCAAGTACAGACACATTATTTTATCATCAATATTTAAAAGCAAAATTTGTTTATCTCGGTGATGACACAATGATTCCAGCCAGTGGGGCTGAGAATTCTTTTTTTACTGGAATTACACTTAATTATGGACAAACTGCAGAGGAAAAATATCCAGATGATATTGATCCAATTTATGGAAGTGAAGTTCTTTTTAATTACAGTACGTCACGAAAGGATGGTACATTTAGGCACGCTGGTATTGGATATAAAGGAAAATTTGTTGATAGTTCAAAAGATGGAGCACTTATTTATATTTCATTTCCTCTCGAAACAGCAGGTTCTCTGGTGGAAAGGCAACAGTTCTTTAATCTAGCACTTCAGTATTTTGATATTATTACTGATGTTCAAAAGGAAAATAAATCTAAACCAAATGATTTTAATTTATCACAAAATTATCCAAATCCTTTTAATCCAAGTACAACAATTAAATATTCAATTCATGCTGTAGGAGAGAGGCAGGCTTCTATCTTGCAAAATACAGTTCTCAAAGTTTACGATATTCTTGGACGCGAAGTAGTTACCCTTGTGAACGAGCAACAAAAAGCAGGCAGTTATGAAGTAATTTTTGATGCTGAATCAGTAAACCGAAAGATTTCAAGCGGAATTTATTTTTATCGCCTACAAAGTGGAAATATGGTTGTGAGCAAAAAAATGATTTTAATCAAATAAAAATTAGAAGTTAGGAATTATGATGGGAAAATTATTAATAATAGTTTTAATGTTAAGTATAAATGTTTTTGGTCAATCAGTCAACCCAAAATACACCGTTAAAAAGAACATAATTAAAACCGACAACAAAATAGGTCGCTACAATACAATTGAATATACAGTTATGCAAAAAGATGACAAGATATTATATCAAATTGTTGATAAAGTTGATTACGATATTCCATTTTCAAAATTACAGATTTTTGGAAATGGAAATTCCGTATTATTAAATGCGTTTTATGGTAAACTAACTTTTATAAATTATAATGGAGCAAAAGTTAGAACTCTAAATATACAGAAAGATATTGAGGTAGAATACGAGAGGAATATTCTTTCAGTTGTTGATAATAATAGTTTAATAATTGCATTTGCTTTACAGAATAATGACAATTCAGTAATACAGATTTACGATGAAAATGGGATGCTAAAAAATGAATTTGAAATTTCATTATTAAATATAAATGGAATTGCTTTTAAGGAAAAATTAAACAAAATATTTATTTCGAACATAGTTTGGAATAAATATAATGAAATTGAAAAAAAAATAACAATTTTTGACGAAAATGGAGAAGTAGTAAAAAGTTTCAATTCAAATTTTGAAAAGGGCTTTTTTACAGAAGACAATAAATTTATTGCAAATACAAATAAGTCTGTAATTGCAATTAATGCAAATAATTTGGAAATTATATTTAAAACAGAAATGAATAACGGGTCTATTTTACTGGATATGGCTTATATTAATAAGGAAATATTTTATGCTTTTGCTAATACTCCAACTTTAGCAAATGGAAAATGGTTTTATGAAAATCCAACAATTATAAACATCAATAATCGTGGGAAGTTAATAGAAGAAAAAAGTATTAATAAAAAAACATTTAGTGAATTAACACTTTCTAATTATAATAATAAACTAAAAGTTATTATTGATAACGTAATTGTAAATTTAGATTAAAGTTATAAAAACTTTATTTACTAATTTTATTTTGGAATCGCTTAATATTAACTACAAAATTATCATCCCAATATTCTTTAACTTTTCCATCTTTAAGCCAATAAATTCTTGGTGGCGAGTTTCCAATTAGTCCGAAAAAATCTTCCAATGGAATTCTAAAATACGGATGGACAATTTGGGTTTTATCAATAAAACTATGAATGCTATCAGAATCTTCTCCAGCAAAAAGTATATATAAATTTGAAATATTTCCTGTTTCATTTTCCAATTTTACTATTTCTTGTGCAGTTTCGATGCAATGTTCGCATTCGATAAAAAAGACAGCAACTAAATTATTTCCGTTTGTTAAATCTACTCTTCCTTCGTTTTCAAAATTTGTGTATTGTGTAAAAACAAGATTATCGTATGATTTTATTGGTGCAATTCCAAAAACAGTTCCAAAAGAAACTACTAGAATAAGAATTGGAATATAAATTTTTGTCGAATTATTATCTTGCAAACGAAAAAGAATCATTCCAATAAAAATTAGGAAAATATTTTTAATTATAGCTTGTAAAGGCGACATTTTTACAACTTCACCAAAACATCCACAATTATTTGTATCACCAGCAAAAACCGAAAAAGATAGCAAAATGGTAAAAGCCAACAAAACAAAAATGGAAAGTGGCAGAATTATGTTTTTTAGATAAAACGATTGGAACAAAGCGAGACCTAAAAACAATTCCATAACTATTAAAAATCGGCTCAAATAAGCAACAATCTCTCGCGAAGTAAAAATACCTTGTTCCATAATTGTAATTTCAAATAAACCAGGAGCAACCAATTTTGAAATTGCTGACATTAAAAAGATAATGCCTAAAATGGCTCTAAGAAAATTTGTGATTGCATCTTTATTTTTTATCATTGCTTCACTTTTATATATTTTCTAAGATTGGAAGTTAAAATGTTGGTCAATTCAGAATCATTTCCAACTTGTGTTTCTACAAATAAAAAGCCAAAAACTGGGAATTTGCTAAAATTTGCTTTGCGTAAATCCAAAGGAAGTTGAAAATCACTTAACAACATTTCGTAATCGAAAGATTCTATATCATTTCCTTTAATTCCAGAATTATTATCAAGTACGATTATGCTATATTTTTTATCTTCTTTTAATTTGAAAATATTTCGCCAATTTGGAATTTGTTGTGTTAAAAAATATTCATAGGAATTAAATCCGAAAGCGAACCACGATAAATCGGCAGTTGTGCACCAGCCACCAAACCGAAGTGGATTAATTTCAATTGGAAAAATTTGTCCTTCGTTATCAATTCTAACTTCAACATGTGCTGGAAAATTTATCAGATTAGTTTTTATTCCAATTGTTTTTAGAAATTTTTGGATGCCATCTTTATTTTTCTCAATGATATCTTTGGAAGTGGAATAAATTCTGTCACTAACATCACTAGCTGATGAAAAGACATGATGAAGAATATTTAGAATTACTGGTTCGCCGATTCCATTAAAATAGCAATCAATTGCGTATTCTTCTCCTTCAAAATACTCTTCAATTATGAAATCTGTAACATCAATAACTTCATTTGGGTATAATCCTTCCAACTTTGAAATATCGCTTTCAATTTCAAGTAAAATTTCACTCCAAACATTTAAGCTATCAACTTTATGAACACCCAAACTGAAAAATCCAACAGACGGTTTAATGATAAATGGAAATTTAAAATTGCTAATATCCAAATATTTTAATTGCTCATATTTTACACCTTTAAAAAAGTATGTAGGAAATGTTTCTTTTAGCAACTCTCTAAATTTAATCTTGTTCTTAAAGATATGAATTTGATTTGGCAAAGTGGTGAAAGTTAAATTGTTTTCAATCCAACTAATTGAATTTTCTGAGTTTGTGTAAAGTAACGTGTTGGGATTGTTTTTGAATATATCTTTAGCTTCAACCTCAGAAATCCAATTTAATGAATCATCATGGATAAGTTCTCTTGCCATAGCTGTTGAAATAATTTGAAATTTGTTTTCTTTAATAGTTTCTATCAAAAACTCAGAAACGAATGGTTTATCAATTAATATCATTTATTCTTTCTGTATTTATTTTCAGATATGATTAATGGAGTTATGTATTGATTATATAAATCGAACAGAAACTCAATGCGTGTGTTTTCAGTTGTAAAAGTTTGTGGACGGTAACATAAATCAACTGCTTTATCCAATTCTTGATGTGCTTTTACCAATTTTGGTGGCATTGATATAGGATTGTATAAATCAGCTAAACTACTTGTTGGAAATTCTGCTCTTACATCCAAGACTTTTTGGGCTTTCTCTTCAACGGCATTCTTGTTTTTTGCACTCGAGCTTTGTGGCCATGGGAAGTTGTTGTAAACAAGTTCATTGGAATAACGATAGTCACTTTTAATTCTTCCACAAGTATATTTAACCCAAATCATGTGCATAGAACTTTGCAAAACTCCAAAGTCATAAAGTGTTGCGTCATCAATAGCTAAACAGCTATCACTTACAATTATTTCAGATTGGAAAAATCCCATTGGAACAATTTTTCTATTTTCAGAAGAATGTCTTGGAATTAGAATATATTCATTTTTAGGTTGTCTTATTTCGCCAAAAAGTGTTGGAAAAGCTGCTAATTTGCGTGTTGATTCTCTATTGCTTTTAGCCCTTAAAGCCCTAACGTTCATCACTCGTTCTTTAACTTTCTTTAATGTATTTAAATCTTTTGGACTAATGTTTTCTAACCATAAGCACCACCTTTCTTTTCCGTTTAAAAACTCATGTGCACTTAGCAATTGTCTAAAATATTTTTCGGCGTTTGGTTCTTCTTTTAAAAATTCTTTTTTTTCATCTGTTGTAAACAAAAAATTTCCACCATCATTTGGCATATTACCGAATGAAATATCAGAAACATTAGAAATATTTATTCTCCTTTTGAGTAAAACAGTATCATTTGCATTTACTAAATATGGACTTATGTTTTTTGCATTTAGTTTATTTGGCTCACCATTTATGTCACTATAATCAAAGAGTAATTTATCGTTTATATCAAAATTTGCGAAACCAATTATTACAACATGCACAGCAGCATTGTTTTTCGCTTCATTGCTCCAATTAAATGTTCTGTGAGCAAAATGAATTTTTAACTTATACTTGTTTAAAAGTTCATTCCAAAGAACACCAACTTGCTCGCCTTGAGTGATTGAATTTGTTGAAACAAATGCTACCCTAATTTTTGTTCCATAAATATATTGAGCGGCTTTTATATACCAAGCTGTTACATAATCTAAAACTCCTGCACCTTTTACATTGGCAAAAATTAAATCCATATCTTCTTTTTGCTCTTTTGATTGTAATTGCTTTCCCACAAATGGAGGATTTCCAAGAATATAATCAACCTTGCCTTTACCGCTTATATGCCATTTATTATCTTGCTTTGGTAATTCACCTTTTGTAAAATTAACCGACTTAGAATAAACGTTTATTGTTTCATAATGTTGTAAAGGTTCATTTACTTGAATAATGTTTGTATTTGTAGCAAGTAAATCCAAATAACTGCCCTCAACTAGAGTATTCCAGTCAATTCGTAATGCATTTCCATTTACAATCTTAGGTGCTTTTTTTAGTGGAAGACGAGCAAAATATTGACCAAACTCCTCCGATATTTTCATGTTCATTTGATGGTCAATAAGCCACATTGCTACTTCGGCAATTTTGGATGCAAACTCATCGTATTCAATTCCAAAAAATTGGTCAACATCAATAAAAATATAATTTTCAATATTTGTAGCAAGTTGGTCGTCATATAAAACGCGTAAAATTTCAAGCTCAAGTTGCCGTAATTCTCGGTATGCAATAATTAAAAAATTTCCGCTTCCGCAAGCTGGATCAAGAAATTTAAGATTTGCTAATTTTTGATGGAATTCTCTCAATTTAGGTTTGCTGGTTTTTACCTTTTCAAATTCAACTCTAAGTTCATCAAGAAATAGCGGTTTTATTAGTTTAAGAATATTTCTTTCGGAAGTATAATGAGCTCCCAAATTTCTACGTTGCTCTGGATTCATAACTGATTGAAAAAGTGAACCAAAAATAGACGGTGATATTTTACCCCAATCTAAAGACGATGTTTCCAACAAGATGGTTCTCATTTTGGAATTGAAAGATGCAATTGGTAAAACTTCTTCAAATAATTTTCCATTTACATAAGGAAAGGCTTTTAGATATTCGTCAAGATTTTTTAATCTACTTTCTTGCGGAGTATTCAATATTTGGAATAATTGAGCAATGAATGCTCCAAGATCATTTCCATTTTCGTTAGTTCTAAGTTCAACAAACTCTTTGAAAATATCTTTTTCAAAAATTGCAGAATCATCTGCAAAAAGGATAAAAAGTAATCTGACAAGATAAATTTCAAGCTGATGTCCATCATAACCAATTTCTTTAAGCTGGTCGTGAAGTTTACCCATTAACACGGCAGCTTTTATGTTAACAGGGTCTTCTTCCTTATAAACATGTTTCTGAAAACCAGCAATAAACCCAAAGAGTTGAACATTTTTATAAAAATCATTTAGATTAAATTCTTGCTCAGTATTTTCATCCAAGTCGTAAAGTTTAAATCTTTCAAAATCGGAAACAAGAATATATTTGGGTAAATCGCGCTCCGCAAGTCCAGGAAAGTAATCTACTGCTTGTGAATATGCTTTATCTAAATCTTTTCCTTTTGATTTGTGCTCGACAAGTAGTGTGCCTTTCCAAAACAAATCAATAAAGCCCTGTTTGTTACCATATTTTTTTACAGGTTCTTCAAAATTTGCAACACGCCTTCTCGAAATTCCAAAGACACTAAAAAAGTCATTCCAGAAAGAATCTTTCTCAGCACGTTCTCTTTTTTCATCAGCCCAATCTATTGAGAATTGCAAAGCTTTATCCTTTATTTCATTCCAACTTAGTACCATTTGTGAAATTCTCTTTATTTTAAAATTGGATATAAAGTATTGTTGCGCACCTTATTACTCGTCATCAACATCTTCTTCTTCATACATAGAGTTTTTAATATAATCATTTAAGCCCTTTAGTTCTTCATTAATATATTGAATGTCAAATTCCTCTGGGTCAAACACGCCTCCTAACCAACTTTTTGTCTCTTTATACTCGGGATGTTTTTTGTCTGCCATTACTTCAATTAAATTTTCATAACCCCAAATTCCTCCACAATCTTCTGGTGGACAACGTCTTTTTCCCTTTATACACGTTGGATATGATTCAGTTAATTTAAATGGTAGAATTTTTTCAAGTCTAATATTGTGTATCCAACCATCTCCAAAATCATATTCATATTTCATTTTGTCACCTACTTCATGAAACAATTGCTTAAGCCTTATTTCTTTTGAATTAAGGATGCCATCTTCTTCAAGTAGGGTAGGGTCGGAGATAACATATTTGCCTGCAAGAAATTGAAATAAGTGATAATTTTCCCATCCCATTACTATTTGAATGATATTATGAAAATCGTAGAAAGTTCTATCATCTTCAATTAAAATAGTTCGATATATAGCAGGCTTTGCACCAGCCAAAGCTATTTTTATTTGCAATATATTTCTCAATACGTGGATTTTTCCCATTTGCTTCTCCCAAAATTATTAGTAAAAAGTTGCTAATCAATAATTCATTTTAAAGTAGACAAACCTTATTCCAAAACAAGTTTTGTTGAAAGTGTATCTTTTGTGTTGGAATATTTATCTTCAACAATAAACTCAATTAAATAATTTCCAGCCATAAAGCCAGAATTGAGTTCAATTTGCGATTCAATTTGTTTATCCAAAATTTCTTCATTTGTTGAATCAATAACTGAGCCGTAATCGGCATTATAAATAGTATCTTCGGGAGTATATAAGTTAACAGTATAGTTAAGATTAGTGAAATATAATTCACTATTATCTTTTTCAATTTGAGCGAATCCTTTTGCATTTACAGACGCGTTTATTTCCCATCCATCGCCAATTGAAAATGCAAAAGCTTCTGAATTGAAGAGTATTGTTTTGGGTTCTTCTGAACAGCTTGTAAAAATTAGTATAGATATAATGAACACTATTGTTTTAATTTTCATTTTCATTTTCTTAAATGGTTCAATTGTTTAGTGCTTAATTGTTACAGCAATAAAATAATATAGTTAGTAAAAATTAACCTCTTTAATCTCTCTTTCTAGTGAGAAATTAAAGAGGAATGATAATTAGTTTTTAGCTTTAAAATCAGCCATAAATTGAACTAAATCTTCAACTCCTGTTTTAGGAAATGCATTGTAAATTGATGCACGCAATCCACCAACGGAACGATGACCTTTTAATCCAGAAAATCCTTTTGCAGTTGCTTCGGCAATTATTTTCTTTTCTAATTCCTCACTCTGTAAGTTAAAAGTAACATTCATGAGTGAACGATCTTCTACTGTTGCAGAGCCTTTATAATATCCATCAGAATTATCAATTGCATCATAAAGCAATTTTGCTTTTTCTTTATTTATACTATACATGACATCTAAACCGCCATTTTTTAGCAACCATTTATAAACTAACCCCATAATATAAACGCTATAAGTTGCTGGAGTGTTATACATTGAATTGTTTTCAACATGTACATTATAATTTAAATAAGTGTGTAGTGTTTCGGGACTTCTTTTCAATAATGATTTTTTAACAATAACAAGAGCAACACCAGCTGGTCCCATATTTTTTTGTGCACCAGCGTAAATTAGACCATATTTATTTATATCAATTGGTTTATGAAGAATATCAGATGAAGCATCACAAACTAAAGGCACTTTACCTACTTCTGGTTCTCGTTTAAATTGAGTTCCAAAAATAGTATTGTTAGAGGTGTAATGAACATAAGAAGCATCTTCGGATAATTTAAAAACATCTTGTTTTGGAATAAAGTTAAAATTAGAATCAGCAGAAGTTGCAGCAATATTAACTGTTCCAACTCTTTTGGCTTCTGTAACAGCTTTTTTAGACCAAGCACCAGTAACAATATAATCAGCTTTATTTGCTGGTGGCATTAAGTTTAATGGAACCATCGAAAACTGCAAAGTTGCTCCACCTTGTAAAAATAGAACGGCATAATCATCACCAATGTTTAAAAGTGTTCGCAAATCATTCTCTGCTGAAACTATTATTCCGTCATAAGTTTTTGAGCGGTGACTCATTTCCATGACAGAAAGACCTTCACCTTTATAGGAATAAAAATCTTTTTGTGCTTCTAAAAGAACTTCCTCAGGTAAAACTCCAGGTCCTGCGCTGAAATTATAAATTCTTTTTTCCATTTTGTTTTTCCTTTTATGATTAAAATATTAAAATTAAATTTTATGAACAACTAAACCATCTCGTAATTTTGGTTCAAACCAAGTTGATTTGGGAGGCATAGTTTCACCAACCTCGGAAATATTAATTAAATCGTTTACACTAACTGGATACATTGAAAAAGCCACCTTAGCGGCACCAGAATTTACTAATTTTTCAAGTTCTTCTGTTCCACGAATTCCACCAATGAAATCAATATTATTATCAGTACGTTGATCTAAAATTCCTAAAACTGGAGCTAATAGAAAATCTTGAAGTATTGAAACATCTAATTTATCGCCTGCAGCTTCGCCTGGAACAACATTTTCATTTGGAGTTAGCATATACCATTTTTTATCTAAAAACATTCCAATTTTCCCTTTTTCGTTTGGAGAAGAAATTTCAGAAGCTTCAATAGTGAAACTAGCTTTAACTTTTTCTAAAAATGATTCATTAGTTAAATTGTTTAGTTCAAAAACAACTCGGTTATATGGTAAAATTTTTAATTGTTCTGCTGGAAATAAAACAGCCATTAAAAAGTTATATTCTTCCTTTCCAGTGTGGTTTGGATTTTCTTCCATTTTAACTTTTTGAGCACGGCTTGCACTTGCAGCACGATGATGTCCATCAGCAATATAAAGATGTTCTGCTTTTCCAATTTCAAATACAATTATATCATTAGCTTCTTTTGGCATTACCCAAATTGTATGAGTAACTTTATCTGGAGTTGTAAAATTATAAATTGGCTCTTCGTTTCGAATAGTTTTTTCAACCAAATCATTTATGTCATCAATCCCCTTGTAAGTTAAAAACACAGCACCAGTCTGAACATTTGTAGTAACAATGTGATTTGTTCTATCATCCTCTTTTGCACGTCTTGTTTTTTCGTGTTTCATTATAATGTCATTATTATAATCTTCAACCGAAAATGTTGCTGCAATTCCTACTTGTGTAACATCTTTCCAAATTAGTCTGTAGATATAAAATCTATCTTGTTCGTCTTCAATAAGTGGAGCTTCTTGAATTAAGCGTTGCATGTTTGTATTTGCTTTTTGATAAACTTCATTTGAATAAGCATCCGTACTTTCATCAAGTTCAATTTCGGAACGAGTTACACGCAAAAATGAAATTGGATTATCTTTTGCCAATTCTGCAGCTTCCTTTCGGTTAACTACATCGTACGGAACACTTGCTACTAAATGAGCAACTCGGGGGTCAGGTCTTAATCCCTTAAAAGGTCTTATAATTGCCATTTTTTCTCCTGTTTTTCAAATTAGGGGGAAATATTATTTAATTTTTTAAGTAACAAATCTAAGATTATTTATCGAGAATTTGGAATAAAAAAGGAAATAATTGGAAATAGTAATATAATATTCACTTACATCAAATATTGATCCATGAAGAAATTGCACTAAAAAATACTGAGGGTTATTAGCCCTCAGTATTTTTTAGTAATTTTAGTTTAAACCCCTTCGTTCTAAAAGTGGTTCAATTCCTGGTTCTAAGCCGCGGAATTTTTTGTAAAGTTCCATTGCATCATCAGTTCCACCTGAGGAAAGAATAAATTCTCGATATTTTTTTGCTAGTTCTGGATTAAAAATATTTCCACTTTCTTTAAATGCTGCAAAAGCATCTGCATCAAGAACCTCTGACCAAATGTAACTGTAATATCCAGAAGAATATCCACCCGAAAATATGTGATTAAAATAAGTACTTCGGTAACGGGGTTTTATTTCATGAATTAATCCAATTTTATTCATTGAATTAGTTTCAAAAGTAATTGCATCAATTGTTATTGGCTCTGTAATTGTATGCCAATCCATGTCAAGAAACGAAGCAGCAAGGTACTCCGTTGTAGCAAAACCTTGGTTAAATTTTGATGATTTTTTAATTTTATTTATTAATTCAAGTGGAATAATTTCTCCAGTTTCATAGTTTTTAGCATAAGTTTTTAGAACCTCTGGCTGCAAAGCCCAATTTTCCATTATTTGTGAAGGAAATTCAACAAAATCGCGAGGAGTTTCAGTTGCAGCAACTGATTCGTAAGTACAGTTTGATAATAATCCATGCAAAGCATGTCCAAATTCATGGAATAAAGTCAGCGTTTCGTCTAAACTTATTAATGCGGGCATATCACCAGTCGGTTTAGAAAAATTTCCAACATTATAAATTAATGGAGTTACCATTTTGCCATCTTTTTTATATTGACGGCGGAATTCATCCATCCATGCACCAGAACGCTTGCTATCACGAGGGAAATAGTCTGTATATAAAATTCCAATATGTTTTCCATCGGCTTCCTTTACTTCAAAAACTTTAACATCTGGGTGATATTTTTGTATATCATTTCGTTCTTCAAATGTAATGCCAAAAAGAGTAGTAGCTAAACCAAATACCCCTTTAATTACATTATTAACTTCAAAATAGGGGCGTAATTCATTTTCATCAAGATTGTATTTTTCTTTTTTTACTTTTTCAGAATAATACCACCAATCCCAAGAAGCGAGCTTAAAACTATTGCCTTCATTAGTAATTAGTTTTTGCATTTCCACACTTTCCTCTTTGGCTCGGTTAATTGCGGGTGTCCAAACTTTTTCTAAAAGCATATAAACATTTGAAGGATTTTTTGCCATTTGCTCATCTAGTACAAAGTTAGCATGTGAATCATAACCGAGTAATTTAGCTTTTTCTAAACGTAAATTTGCCATTTTTACTAATAAGTTTTTATTATCTAATTCATTGCTATTATTTCCACTCATAAAATAAGCGGTATAAATTTTTTCGCGTAAATCTCTTTTTTCAGAATATTGAAGAAATGGAATTAAACTTGGTTTTGAAATTGTGAAAATCCATTTCCCATTTTTGCCTTTACTTGTTGCCGTTTCGGCAGCATTAGCAATAACACTTTCTGGAAGCCCAACTAAATCGTCTTTGTTCTCAATTACTAGTTCAAATTTATTTGTTTCTTTTAATGAATTTTCACCAAATTGAATAGAAAGCGTAGAAAGTTCGATATTAATTTTACCAAGCTTTGCTTTATCTTCTTTATTTAAATTGGCTCCACCACGTATAAAATCTTTGTAATAATTATCTAAAAGAATACTTTGTTCTTTAGTAAGATTTAATTTAGCCTTTTTTTCATAAAGCACCTTAATTTTTGTAAAAAGTGCGGGATTCATATTAATATTATCAAAATGCTCGGAGAGTTTTGGATAAATTTCCTTTGAAATTTCTTGAATTTTATCGCTGTTCATAGCTCCATTCATCGCACCAAAAACTCGGCTAACTCGTTTAAGAAGCTCACCACTATTATCAATTGCCACGATTGTATTTTCAAAAGTTGGAGTATTTGTGTTGTTAACAATTGCATCAATTTCTGCATTCTGCAATTTTATGGTCTCATAAAATGCTGGCAAATAATGTTCTTCAATAATTGAATTAAATGGTGGGGTTTCAAATGGAGTTTCCCATTTATCCAATAATGGATTTATATCTTTGCTGTTGCATCCTGCAAAGAATAGTGTTGTAAATAATAATACCATAATTTTTACCTTCATCGTACTTTCCTTAATTAATTAAAATTTTATTATAAGGGAATTTAAGAAATTGGGGTGAGTTTATTTATAAAATTAGTAAAGATGTTTAAAACATCTTTACTAAAAAAAATGAAATTAAACTTGTATATATTTATCGCCAGAAACACCACAAATTGGACATTTTTCAGGTGCTTCACCAAATTCAATATGCCCACAAACTGGGCAAAGATAAAAATCTGAAACATCAAGGTCTTTGCCTTCTTCAGCTGCTGCAAGTGCTAGTGCATAAAGTTTTGCATGAATTTGCTCTGCTTCAACTGCCCATTTAAACATCCTTTTGGCTTTATGTCCTTCTGCTTCAGCTTGTTCATACATTGGGGGATACATTTCTTCAAACTCATAAGTTTCACCACTAATTGCTTCTTTTAAGTTTTCTAATGTAGAACCAACTTTATCAAGTGCTTTCAAATGTCCTTCAGCATGAATTCTTTCTGCTTCTGCAGTTGTTTTAAATAATTTTGCAATGTTAGTAAAACCATCTTTTTCAGCTTTTGCAGCAAATGCTCTGTATTTTTGATTTGCTTGGCTTTCACCTGCAAAGGCTTCCTTTAAATTTTCGGTTGTTGTTGGCATTATTACCTCCATTAATTGATTTATAAGTTAAATATTTACAATATCAAGTTAACTCTAATTTAAATTTATTACAATAATAGGAAACGAATTTATATTAGTGCATATTTTGTTAAAATAAAATAACTTAACATAATTTTGATGTATGTTATATTATTGATTTTAGGCAATACTCTAACTAAATTTACAATCGTGTTTTTTAAAATAGTTTTTTAGTTGGAGGAAGTTAATATTATGGGAATGATGGCTAAGATGCGGAGCCTAGCTCCATGGTTCATTGTTACAGTTGGCGGATTATTTGTGCTCTTTATGGTTCTTTCAGATTCAAAAATTGCTGATGCAATTGGCACAAGAAGTAATGATTTAGGTAAAGTTAATGGTGAAAAAATATCTTACCAAGATTTTGCAAATTTATTGGATAGATATAGAGAATTTCAATTAAAACAAAATGGACAAGAAATACCAGAAAGCCAAATGGATCAATTTCGCGATCAAGTTTGGGAAAGTTTAGTTAGTCAAAAATTAATGGAACAAAAAATTAGTGAGTATGATTTAAATGTTTCAGATAATGAGATTAAAGATTTATTGCTGGGACCAAATCCTCCACAATCAGTTACTCAATATTTTATTGATTCTACTGGAAGATTTAATAGAGAAGCTTATGATGCTGCTATTAGAAATCCACAAAACAAAACCGCTATTCTTCAGATAGAAGATCAAGTAAGACAGCAAATACTTCAAGAAAAATTGACCAGTCTTGTTAATGCTTCTGCTTTTGTTACTGATGAAGAAATTAGAAGAAAATTTGATGATGATAATGTTAGAATGAATGCTGATTATATTTTAGTTAGCCTACCTATTCAAAATGATTCAACATTAATTCCTACTAATGATGAAATTAGTAACTATTATTCCGAGCACAAAAATGATTACAAAAAAGAAGAAACAAGAAAAGTAAAATATGTGATTTTTAATACTGGAGCTTCACATTCCGATACAATTGCAATTGAGAAAAATTTATCCGCAATTCTTGAGAAAGTTAAATCTGACACGAGTGGTTTCAAAACTTTTGTTGAAATTTATTCAGAAAAACCATATTCAAAAGACACATTACAAATTTCACAAATTCCTGCAGCGGCACAAGATTTAATAGTAAATGCAAAAGCTGGTTCTTTTGTTGGCCCTGTTTTAACTAATGAAGGTTTTATTCTCTATAAAGTTAACAAGAGTATTAAATCAAATGAAACACTTGTTAAAGCATCGCATATTTTAGTTAAAGATGAAAACCAAGCCAAAACAATTTATAAAGATCTTATATCTGGTGGCGATTTTGCTAAAATAGCCATTGAAAAATCTGAAGATCCAGGAAGTGGAAAAAATGGTGGTTCTCTTGGTTGGTTTGGCAAAGGACAAATGGTTCCAGAATTTGAAAAAGCTGCTTTTAATGGGCGAGTTGGAAAAATTCAAAGTCCAATAAAATCTCAATTTGGATGGCATATTATTCTTGTTACTGATAAGACAAATAATAAATATGTTGTTGAGAGCATAATTAATAAAGTTATTGCATCTCCAACAACAGTTGATAAAAAGTATAATACTGCAACGGATTTCCAATATTTAGCTGAAGAAAACGGATTTGAATCAACAGCAAAAGAATTAGGATATCAAGTGCTTGAAACACCAGATTTACTAAAAGATGCCAGTTCAATTCCTGGTCTTGGTTCAAACCGCTCTTTATTACTTTTTACTTTTGACAACGATGTTGATGATATTACACCAGTTTTCAAATTTCAAAGCGGTTATGTTGTTGCACTAATTTCAGATGTTTCTAAAGCCGGGTTTAAACCTCTTGATGAAGTTAAAAGTAGTATAGAGTTATTGGTAAAAAGAGAGAAAAAAAGTGAAAAAGAGTTATCTATTACTAAAGAAATAGAAACAAAAATAGCTGATAGTGATTTTAATAAAGCTACCGAAGTTTTTTCAGATGCAAAAATATCAACAGCTATTAACTTTACTCCAGCTGGCTCAATACCAACTTTAGGAAGGGATTATGCGTTTTCACAAAAAGCTTTGGAATTGCCTGTAAATAAAATATCTGAGCCATTTAAAGGTAATAGAGGAAGTTATATAATTAAAGTTACTAGCAAAACTCCTTTTGATTCAACATCTTTCTCAATGCAAAAAAATTCTATTAGAACTTCTTTGCTAAATCAAAAAAAATCTGCTTTATACACACAGTGGTTACTTGAAATAAAGAATGAAGCAGATATTGTTGATAATAGATATCAGTTTTTTAGATGATAATATTATTTATAATTAAGCCGTGAAATTTTTCACGGTTTTTTTTTGGAACTTTTAATATTGTAAACCATCTAAAAGTCACAAATAACTTGGAGTTAAAATGGAATTTAAAGTAAAAGGCAAAGAATTATTAGGAAAAATTGAAGACTTGATAAGAGAAGGGAATATCCGCAGAATAATTATAAAAGATACCGAAGGCAAAACATTTATTGAAATTCCTTTAAGCTTTGGTGTTATCGGTGTTTTTGCAGCCCCTATTTTAGCAGCTGTTGGTGCTTTAGCAGGCGTGGTAGCCAATTTTACTGTTGAGATAATTAAAACAGAAGATGCAAATAATGCAGAATTTACAGAAATTATTGATGATGATGATGATAAATCAGAAAAGCAATCTTAATCTTTCCTGTTTTTCAATATTGTCCTTGGTGTAATTTCCCAATCAATAGATTCACCAAACGAGTTAAAAACATCTTTTAAGTGAATATATTCTTTGTCTTCAAGATTAAAAATAATATATTCTGCAAAGCTACTTAATGTTACAACAGCGTTTCTACTTGTATCGTTTAGTTCAACATCAGATAGTTTTGTCACAATATTTCTATTTACTATTTGAATCTGCTCATATGATTTTTTGAGTTTTGATAAATCCCAATCTGGCTCACCACCAGTAACAAATTTAAAATATTGTGCAAAAATATAAGTGGAAAATACACGATATTCTGTTTCTTCCAAAGATGCGAATGGAAGGTGGAAACGTACAAGAGGGCGGAGCACACCAATAACAGGGCAACCGCTGGTTGCCATTATTATTCCTAATAAACTTCCAACACCAATTTGAACAGTTGTTTCTTTATATGTTATTCGTTCATTAGTTTCCACCGAAACTGTAGCTTCTTTATATGATGGTAGTTCATTAAAAAACTGTAATACACCTTCTAGATTTATGGCAAGTGGGCAAAATTCATTTTTCTCTTCATCAATAGGACAATTAGGACATTTGAAATTTTTCAACTTTGTCCAGTCTTTATCACTATGCGTTACATTATTCTCAATAAGTAACGTTTGGTAATTAATTTTAACTTCAAATGATACAGCAATTTGTTCTTTAAAATTAAATTTATAAATAAACTTAATTTGGTCTGGTTGATTATCATCCATCTTTAATATTCCAAATATTATTGTTGTTGAAGTTTTACACTTATAAAATAATATAATTTATTATCAAATGATAAAAAAAATAGGCTATTTAGATTATTAATTCAAAATCTAAATAGCCCAAACTAATTATTATTGGCTTGTTTAATAGTTAGCTTTTTTGTCATTTTTTATTCTTCTCCAATATCTTCATTCCAAAGTATTGGATTTTCATCAATGAATTTATTCATCATATTTATACAAGTATTGTCATTAACAACTTCAATTTTAACTCCTTTTGAACGTAAGAGTTCTTCTTCTCCCCTAAAAGTTTTGTTTTCACCAATAACTACTTTGGGTATCCCATAAAGATGAATTGCGCCCGAACACATTGGGCAGGGAGAAAGTGTTGTATATAGTACTGATTCTTTATAAATTTTTGCGGGTAATCTTCCAGCATTTTCAAGAGCATCCATTTCACCGTGCAAAATTGAACTACCTTTTTGAATTCTGCGATTATGCCCGCGTCCGATTATTTTGCCATTATGAACAAGGACAGAGCCTATTGGAATTCCGCCTTCGTCAAGACCTTTTTTTGCTTCTTCAATTGCTGCTAACAAAAACATATCCATATTATAACTCAACCTCTAAATTGTCTTTAGCCAATTCCACATTAAGAAAATGTTTTTTACATTCAACTTCTATTTTATCAAGAAAATTATCATCATGGTCTGGGTCATGATGTGTAATAAATAGCTTTTTAACATTTGCTAATTTGGCAACTTCAATTGCCTGCATCCAACTGCTATGCCCCCATCCTTTATGTTTTACTAATTCTTCTGGCGTATATTGTGCCTCATGAATTAATATATCGGCATCTTTCGAAATAGCAACAACTCTTGGGTCAATTCCATCTATGTGTTCAACATCTGTTACAAAAACAATAATTTTACCTTCAATTGCAATTCTATAGCTAAAAGCTCGTCCTGGATGGTTATGTTCTGAAGAAATTATTTTCACCTCATCATTTTTGAATAAGTTAGTTTCTTCTTGGATAAAGTTAAATTTAGCGCCCATTTTTTCAAGTGGTACAGGGAAAAATTCTTTTCTCATTTGATTTTCAAAAATGGCTTTCAAATCGAAGTAATCATCATTTCTACCAATAGTTGCAATTGTAAATTCTCTGCTTGGGTCATAAGCAGGTAGAAAAAAAGGAAATCCTTGAATGTGATCCCAATGAAAATGGGAAAAAAATAAAATTACATTAGTTAAACTATGATTATGATTTGAAAAATATTCATTGCCTAAATTCCTTATACCAGTACCAGAATCAAAAACATAAACATTTTTTGCATTACATAAGGCAATGCATGTCGTGTTTCCACCATACTTTTGAAATGATTGCTCGCAAATTGGAATTGAACCCCTTGTCCCATAAAATTTTAGTTTCATAATATTAAAATATTTTTTATAAAATGTTGATTATATTATTTTTTAATAAATATTTCAGAAGTAATATAAAAATTTTAACTAATTATATTTATCATTATAGATATTGTTGAAAAATAATAGTAATTTAAGATTTAATCAAATAAGAAAAAAAAATAATATGTGAGATAAATCACAATTAATTAAAATTAAATTTTAAAAAGAGAATTTATAATAAAAAATTCTCAATTAATATTTCAAAGATAGAATAAAATTTCAGAAATCTGAAAGAATATTTAGTTTTTACTTTCAAAAAATTCAATGAAATGCTAATTTTAATGTTCAAATTATTTGAGGATTGAATGCATATATCGGCAAAAGTAAAAGAGATGGAATTTTCTGGAACGATGAAAATAGCGGCTAAAGCGATAGAGCTTAAAGCACTAGGAATTAATGTTATTGATTTATCTGTTGGTGAACCAGATTTTCCAACACCACAAAGAATAAAAAATGCAGCAATTACTGCAATGGAAAAAGGTTATACTATTTATACTTTGGCAAGTGGAATAATTCCATTACGTGAAGCCGTTGGTAAATGGATAAAAGATTTTACGAGTGTTGAATACAAGGCAAATGAAATTATTGTATCTAATGGTGCAAAGCATTCAATTTATAATGCTTTACAAACTATTGTTGAAAAAGGCGAGGAAGTCATTATTCCAGCTCCATATTGGGTTACATATCCTGCATTGGTTGAATTAGTTGACGGGGTTCCAGTTATTATTGATACTACTATAGAAAGTGGTTTTAAAATTTCGCCAACGCAATTAAGAGCAGCAATTACCCCTAAAACAAGAGCATTAATTTTATGTAATCCTTCAAATCCAACTGGCTCTGTTTATTCAAAAACTGAACTTGAAGAGATTGGCAAAATTGTATTAGATTATGATTTATATGTTATTAGCGATGAAATATACTCCAGATTAGTTTATGACAATTTCGAATTTGTAAGTTTTCCTTCTTTAAGTTCAGAATTAAAAAAGAGAACTATTCTTATTGATGGTGTTTCAAAAGCATATTCTATGACTGGTTGGAGAATTGGATTTGCTGCTGCTGAAAAAGAAATAATAAGTGCAATGGGAAAGCTGCAAAGTCACATGACTTCAAACCCAAGTTCAATATCACAATATGCCGCACTTGAAGCTATTTCAGGATCACAAGACGATGTTAAAGATATGCACAAAGTCTTTTCTGAGAGAAGAAAATTTTTATTTGACTCACTTTGTAAAATTGATGGACTTATAACATCTAATGCAAAAGGTGCATTTTATCTTTTTTCAGATATTAGCCATTTTATTGGGAAAAGCTTTGATGGAGTGACAATTACTAATTCTTATGATTTAGCTATGTATTTAATCTCGGAAGCAAAAGTTGTTACAATACCAGGTTCTGTTTTTGGAACCGAAGGTTTTATACGTATTGCTTATGCAACTTCAATGGAAAATTTGGTAGAAGGAGTTAAACGGATTAGAATTGCACTAGAAAAATTATTTTAGCTGTTTCTTTTAAATTCGGTTCTTGAAAATATTCGTAATTAATCTTAAATTACATACCTGAAAATATGAGAATAAGAAATAAATATATTATAAGGATTTTAGTATCAATTCAAGAAACACAGAATTGAAATAAAAATTTAAAAATGCACCTCCAAATTTAGGGGTGCTTTTTTTTTGGATTATATGAATATAAATTATGTTATAAAACATTTTGAAAAATGGGCACCAACTGGTGTTGCTTTGATTAAAGATAACGTTGGCTTGCAGGTGGGAAATCCAAAAGATGAAGTGGATAATGTACTTTTAGCACTTGACTTGGATGAAAAGGTACTGCAGCAAGCCATCAAAAAGAAATGTAACTTAATAATTACTCACCATCCATTCATTTTCAATCCAATCAGTAAACTCAATTTTGATTCAAGTAAAAAATCCCAAATAATTAAAGAACTCATTAAAAATAATATCACGCTTTATTCCGCCCATACAAATTTGGACTATACAAAAGGTGGAGTTAGCTTTGAACTTGCCAGTAGGATAAAATTAAAAAACATAAATTTCTTGGAACATCAAGAAAGCAATCAATATAAATTAGTTGTTTATACTCCAGAAAAAAATGTTGAAGCTGTTGCTAATGCCATTTTTAATGCTGGTGGTGGAATTATTGGTGAATATTCAAAATGTAGCTCAAGAAATAATGTTAAAGGTACTTTTGAAGGCTCTTTAATTTCAAATCCAACAATTGGTAAAGCAAATATGTTTGAAGTTGTAAATGAAGTTAGGATAGAAATTTTAGTCAATTCGTGGGAATTAAATTCTGTAATTACCGCTATGAAATTAGTACATCCCTATGAAGAACCTGCATTTGATGTTTTTGCATTAAAAAATAAAAACGTTAATTATGGAGCTGGTGCTATTGGTAACTTGGAATATAATATGACACCAAATGAATTTCTTGCTCATGTTACTAAGCATTTACAGACAAATGGATTAAAATTTACTCTTGGTAAAAGCGCAAAAATAAAAAAAGTGGCTGTTTGTGGAGGTTCTTGTTCCGATTTAATTGAAAATGCAATTGCTCAAAATGCTGATGCGTTTATTACTGCGGATGTAAAATTTCATTCCTTCCAAGATGCTGAAAATAGAATTATGCTTATTGATGCTGGACATTACGAAACAGAAGTTCCTGTCTTAAATCAAATAAAAAAAATATTAGATAAGTTTATTAAAAACGAAAATGAAGTTATAAAAATTTTTAAATATAGTGGGTCAACAAACCCAATAAAGTTTTATTATTAATTAGGAGAAATAAATGATTAACAGATTAATTACACTCTTCTCGCTTCAATTAGTTGACGATGAGTTAGATCAGTTAGAAGAGTTACGCGGGGATCTTCCATTACGGGTAAATAGCCTTAATGCAAAAATTAAAGAAATTCAAGACCAAATTGATGAAAAAGAAAGCATTAGGTCAGAATCTCTTGATAAAAGAAAGGATAATGAAGAAGAAATTGAGAGGCTTACAAGTAATTTGAAAAAGTTTAAAGCACAACTTTATAAAGTTAGAAACAATAAGGAATATGATGCTTTAACAAAAGAAATTGACCATTCTGAATCCGAAATTGAACGCCTTAGTTCTGAAAATGTTGATTTTGAGCTTAACAGTGAAAAACTTAAGAGTGCAATTGAAGAACTTTTACCAAGCGTGGAAGAAAACACTGCTGTTCTTATGGAAAATCAGGTTGAATTAAAAAAAATTATTAAAGAAAATGAAATTGAAGAAGCTAAACTTAGAGAAAAAAGAGAGAAAATTGCTAGTCAAGTAAAAAAAGCTGATTATAGTGTTTACATGAGAATTAGAAAAGCCTTGAAAGGAAAAGCAATTGTAACAATAAATCGTTCTGCTTGTAGCGGATGCCATAATATTATTCCCTCGCAGAGACAAATTGAATTGAGGCAAAATAGAAGACTATTTACATGTGAATCATGTGGTAGAATTTTGGTTTCGCCAGAGGTTTCTATAGAAGCTGAAAAGAGTTTAGGTAAATAGATTGCTATAGGCGTCTTTTTAAGGCGCCTTTTTTATCCCATAATTTCAACAAGTGCATCAAAAATATTTTTTACTGGAATAACATTTATCGAATATTTTCCTTTTACTGATTTATAATTTGTTTTAGGAATTATTATTGAAGTAAAGCCTAATTTTTCTGCCTCTTGAATCCTTTTTTCAATTTGACTAACGCTGCGTATTTCTCCACCAAGACCAACTTCACCAATTGCCACAAAACCTTCTTTGCACGATTTATCTTTAAAACTTGATACAATTGAACAACAAACGGCTAAATCGGCAGCTGGTTCATAAATTTTTAATCCACCAGCAATATTAATAAAAACATTTGCTGAGGATAATCTAAGTTTAACTCGTTTTTCCAAAACAGCTAATAGAATTGATAATCGTTTATAATCAAAGCCAGTGGCTACACGTTGTGGATTACCATAATTTGAAGGTGTAACAAGAGCTTGCACTTCAAGCAGCACAGGACGGCTGCCTTCTATTGTGGCTGTAATTACAGAACCAGTTGAATCGGCAGAATGTTCACTCAGGAAAATTTCACTTGGATTTTTTACTTCTGTTAAACCATCATCGTGCATTTCAAAAATGCCAATTTCATTTGTTCCACCAAAACGATTTTTTAGAGAACGCAAAATTCTATAATTATGATTTCTATCGCCTTCAAATTGCAAAACTGCATCAACCATGTGCTCAAGTAATTTAGGACCAGCAATGTAGCCTTCTTTTGTAATATGACCGACAAGAACCGCCACAAAATTTTTACTTTTTGCAAGCTGCATTATTTGATTTGCTGATTCTCTAATTTGTGTAACTGTGCCTGGAGCGTTATCCAATTCTGCGCGTTGCATTGTTTGTATTGAATCAATAATTACAACATCTGGGTTTATTTTATTAATTGCCGATTCAATTAATTCAATTTCGGTAACTGCTAAAACATATAAATTTGATGTGCGAATTTTGAGGCGCTTTGCCCTTTGATTTAGCTGGGAAGTTGATTCTTCACCGCTTACATAAAGTACTTTTCCAATTATTGAGGAAGCTGATTGCATTACAAGAGTGGATTTTCCAATTCCAGGATCGCCACCAATTAAAACAACAGAGCCTTGCATAAAGCCGCCACCAAGAACTCTATCAAATTCAGAAATATTAGTTTGAATTCTTTTTTCTTCTGTTTCAACAATTTCATCTAATTTAACAATATTCAAAATTGATGTTAAAACAGATGATGATTTTTTTACATCCACTAATTCTTCCGAAAAAGTGTTCCATTCGTCACATTCGGGACATTTACCAACCCATTTCAACGATTCGTAGCCACAACTTGAGCACACATATTTTACTTTCAATTTTGACATTAAATGACAGTCCTCTTTACAAAACTTTTAATTATGTTATCACTACTATTTAATATTTCGTTATAAGTTCCAGAATAATAGATTTTGCCTTCGTGCATCATCGAAACTTTATCAGCAACATTTTTAACACTAAACATATCGTGAGTAACAACAACCGAAGTAACATTAATTTGTTTATTAAGATGAACAATTAGCTCGTCAATTGAATCGGACATTATTGGGTCAAGTCCTGTTGTTGGCTCATCGTATAAAATATATTTTGGATTTGTAACTAAAGCCCTCGCAAGTCCAACACGCTTTTTCATTCCTCCAGAAAGCTCGGAAGGTTTTTTCTTTTGAATTCCAGGCAGCCCAACAAGCTCAAGCTTTTCAATAACAATTTTATCCAATTTAGATTGCGAATAGTTGTAATCATTTTCAATAAGTGGAAGAGAAATATTTTCCTCAATAGTCATTGAATCAAAAAGAGCTGCACCTTGAAAAAGAAATCCAAACAATTTACGAATTTCGTAAAGTTCTGTTATAGTAAGATTATTAATGTTTTTGCCTTCAATACTAACATAACCCTCATCTGGTTGCAACAGACCAACAATATGTTTTAGTAAAACACTTTTACCACAACCACTTGGGCCAATAATAGCAAGAGTTTCGCCTTGATTTATTTTTAAATCAACACCACGTAAAACGTAGTTCTCATCAAATCGTTTATGTAAATTTATTATTTCTATCATTATATTAATATTATTTATTGCAACAAAAATAGAATAATAATTTTGGAGTTGAAAGAGGAATAATTGAATGGAGTTGAATTAAATGAGGAAATTTACTTTCCCCATTTAATTAAATTTATATTTATATAAAATTTCTATTTATCATCTTCTTCTATAATAGTGATTTTCTTTTTAATCACTTTTCCGTCGCCATCTTTCGAATGAAATATCATTTTATAACCATGTTCTTTTTCTAAAAATTTATCCGCTTTTTCTCCCTCGTATACTTCTACTTTTTCGTCTCCATTTTCAGTGCTAGTAACAGTTACTTTTTTTACACCATCTTCAATACTCACTTTAATCTTTTTTATAACCTCAGTTGAATCTCCCTTTGAAACACAATCAAGCTCATCAGAATCCATTTCCATAATTATTTTAAGGTCACCATCATCTGAAAGAAATTCCATGTTGCTATTTCCAATTGAGTGATTCTCAAGAAATTTATCAGCTTCTTCGCCTTTATATTCCTCAATTAATTCTTTACCATCAATATTCTTTTTGATAATAATAACTTTTCCGCTATCAGAATCATTTATATCAACATCAACATCAATTTTAATATTACCATCATCATTTTTATCCTTCCAAAAAATCATGTTTTTGTGTTTATTGGTGTCACCATGCCTAAGATTTTTAATCATAATATTTTGTTTAGCACGCATCTTTTTAAAAAGAACCACAGCATCTTCACCAGTAATTACAGTACTGCCATCTGCAGTTTCAATTGTAATTTTAGTAATATCACCTTTTAAATTTTCTAATTTCTCTTTTGTTTCATCCGTTTGTGCATATGCCGAAATAGCCCCAAATAAGACTAACGCGAAAATTAGATTTAGCTTTTTCATATAACCTCCTATAATTGATTGAATAATTTTATATCAAAAGATATGATTCTTAGACGTATAAATTTGTTAAACTCTTATTAAATAATGTTAAAAAAAGTTAAAAATAGGATTTGGCTTTTAGGAATAATTAAATTGCATTCGCAAATTGAGAAAATATACTAATGAAAAAAAATAAAATTAAAATATTAATAGTTGTAATGGCATTAGCTGTTGTAGGTTTAATATCATTACAAATATTTTGGAGCTTAAAAACAATAAATACTGAAGAAATAAGATTCGATACTACAATCAATAATGTTCTTACTAATGCTGTTCTTTCAATAGAAAAAAATAGAACTGCAAATATTCTTCTTAAAAAGGTAGGTAAGGGCGCAAATACAATTATCTGGGTTGATAGCACTTCCAATAAAGGTGATTCAAATAAAATCATGTTTTTTGGAAGTAATTCAAATGCTACAATTAAGCAAAAAGTTGAAGGCGACCTAATTAATCTGGATATTGAAATATCGACTGATACCGATGACCTAAAGACGGGAAAGAATAAAGAAAGGGTGTTTAAAAGAATAGTAAAATTTGATAAAGATTCCAAACCAATCAAGTTAGATACTAATGCAAAAGTTGACACCTTTAGTTTTAATAAAAGTAATCTTGTTAAAGAAGTATTGGAAGAAATGATTTCTTTTGAAAAGGAAAAGTACTTTAGCGAAAATATTGAGCTTGAAGTAATTGATTCTGCAATTAGCGAGGAGCTTAAAAACAAGGGCATTAAAACTATATTTAACTTTGGCATTTATGATAACAGAGAAAATAAATTTTTATCAATAAATAAAAATGCAGATGAAGCTAATCTAATTAATTCGAAATATAAAACATCACTATCTCCTAATGATATCTTTTCTAAATCCATTATGCTTGTTGTTGAAATACCAAATAGATTCCAATTAATTTTGAAATCCATTTGGATTATGTTTGCACTCTCTTTAACATTTATAAGTGTAATAATTTGGGTCTTTGTTAAAACTGTAAAAATGTTTTATGAGCAGAAAAAAGTAACCGAATTAAAAAATGATCTAATAAATAATATAACACATGAATTTAAAACCCCTATTGCTTCAATTGCTCTAGCTTCCGAAGCGTTGGACGAACCAAAACTTTTGGAGCAAAAAAATTCTGTTCAGCGATTTTCCAAAATAATAAATGAAGAGAATAAGAAATTAAATACACTTGTTGAAAACCTTTTAAATTCTGCTGCTTTTGAAAAGAGTAATATTAAATTAAAAAAAGAACAAGTTAATTTAATCGAAATTATTAACGATACAATTTCTCTATTTGAGGAGCGCAACAAGGAAGTTAAAATTAGTATAAATATAGTTTCCAAAGATTATTCTTTTGTTAGTGTTGATAAATTTCATTTCGCAAATGTTATTACTAATCTATTTGATAATGCACTTAAATATTCAAGTGGAATTAAAAAAATAATTGTTGATATAATTTCTAGTGAAAATGGAATGCAAATTAACATAACTGATAAAGGAATTGGAATTAGCAAAACTAACCAGCAAAAAATATTTGATACTTTCTTCCGTGTTCAATCTGGAAATATTCATGATGTAAAAGGATATGGCATTGGACTAAGTTATGTAAAAAAAATAATTGAAGCGCATAACGGAAAAATTGAAGTTTCTAGCAAACTTGGATTTGGAACAACTTTTAAAATATATTTACCAAATGAATAATTTAATTAAAATACTCTTAATTGAAGATGACCCAAACTTAGGAAGTTTAATAAAGGAATTTCTAGAAATTAAAGATTATTCCGTTTACCTTGCGGTTGATGGAATTGATGGTGGTAAAGCATTTAATAATGATGGATATGATTTAATTATTTTAGATATAATGATGCCAAAGAAAGATGGATTTACACTTGCTCGTGAAATACGAAAGATTGATGAAGCAATTCCATTAATATTTCTCACTGCTAAATCTTTTTTAGTTGATAAAATTGAAGGCTTAAAAATTGGTGCAGATGATTATATTACAAAGCCTTTTAGTATGGAAGAGTTATTCTTACGTATTGCGGCAATATTAAAGCGTAGCAATAAATTGCAAAATATTAGCGAAATAATTTCAATTGGCAAGTATAAATTTCATGTGTTAAAACAACTTCTTGAAATTAACAATTCTTTCCATAAACTAACTTCAAAAGAGAATCAGTTGTTGGCTTTATTTATTAGCCGAAAAGGAGAAGTTCTTACTAGATCTGAAGCTTTGCGAAAAATATGGAAATCGGATAGTTACTTTAATTCCAGAAGTATGGATGTTTATATTAGCAAATTAAGGGGACTTTTAAAGGAGGATAATTCAATTGAAATTATTAATATTCATGGTGAAGGATTTAAAATTATTTATTGAGTTTATATGAACATTCAAATTATTGGCACTAAAAAATGCAATGGCACAAAAAAAGCACAACGCTTTTTTAAAGAAAGAAGAATCAATTTTCATTTTAAAGATTTGGATGAAAAAGGCTTAAGCAAAGGGGAGCTTGAAAATATATGTCGAGTTTTTGAATTAGAAGACATTATTGATAAAGACAGTAAGCAATATAAAAAACGTGGTTTGCAATTTATGATTTTTAATATTGATGAGGAATTATTGAATGACTCTCAATTAGTAAAAACTCCAATTGTTCGTAATGGGAATAAAATAACTATTGGAGTTGAGGAAAAAACATGGGATAATTGGATTAAAGAATAAATTATTTCTTTTTGTTTTGTGTCCTTCTAAACCAAGAACCTTTTTCTGGTAGGATAGTACCAAAATTTGTTTCAGATACATAGCGAATATCTTCTATTGAATAAAAGGCTCTTGGGTTATATTCCTTAATAATATTTACAACCTTACCAACTTGAGATCTTTTGATGACAGTAAAAATCATATGAACTGGACCAGTTGAACCAATAGCATCAACTATTGTAATTCCATATTTAGCAGTTTTTAAAACCTCAATTAATTCACTGGCATCTCTTTTAGAAATAACTCTTACTATTACTTGTCCTAATGCTAGTTTTCCTTCTAATAATATTCCAAAATAATTTCCAAGAGCAAAGCCAAGCGCATAAGCAACATAGTTAATGGGATTTGTCAAATTTTGCATTACTTGTCCAATTGCAATAATCCATACCAAAACCTCAAAGAAGCCAAGAAATGGTGCTAAAGATTTTGAACCCTTTGAGACCAATATTATTCTAAGAGTTCCTAGTGATACATCAATAATTTTGGCTAAAATAATTAATATTGGAACTATAATTGTACCAAAATACCATGCGTTCAATATATTATCCATAAAAAAATTTCCTAATTAAGTTAAAATACTATGAGACTTTAAATCGGATAAAAGTTTTTCGTTTGCAACAAACTGAATCCCTTTCCATCCACGCTTTTTAGCACCATATACATATTCTTCAATATCGTCAATAAATAGGTGATATTCTGGAAGCTGATTAGTAAAGTTTTCAACAGCTTTATATATTTTGTCTTCTGGCTTTATTGCTCCAACCTCGTGCGATAAAATAAACTTATCAAAATATTTGAGAAAACTAAATTGCTCCCAACCATATTTTTGGTGAATAAAATTAGTATTTGAAAGAAGAACTAATTGGTAATTATCCTTCAATTTAGCCAACAGCTTAGTTGTTTCAATGTTTTCTGTAAATAAATCGGCATAAATATGTTTGAAAGCTTCTGCATCAATTTTATTTTCGCACCATTCCAACATTATTTTAAGAAACTCATCGTTATTCAACTCCCATTTTTCATATTGTTGATGAACGTGGTAGTTTTCATAATATTTTTTTATAAATCTATCACCAAGACCTGTTTCAATTTTGTTTAAATTAAATTTTAATCTACCATAGTCAAAGTAAATTAAAACATTACCAAGGTCAAAAACAATTACTTTAATTTTATCAATCAATATCTTTCCTTTTCAACAACTTTAATTCCTTTTCAAACGAAGCTAAAATTATTTCACTCAATTTTTTGTTTTTTATTGATTTAGAAACTTCCGATAAGGGTATCCAAAGGCGTTCTCTAAAATCATCTTCTTCCCATTTGGATAAAACTTTTGTTGCTTTCATTTTATAAACTTTAACCTTGCAAATACCGCCCCATTTTTTGTATTTGAAAGTGCCAACTTTTGGTTCGTCCACAATACCCCAAACACCAGCTTCTTCAACGCACTCTTTAAGTGCCGATTCTTGTGGTGTGTGGTTATTTTCAATAATTCCCTTTGGTACTGTCCAATTACCGTTTCGTGTTGATATAATTAAAACTTCAATTGCCCCATTATGTTTTCTAAATGGAATTACTCCAGATTGTTCAAATATTTCCATAATCCTTTTATTTATTAAATGTGAAAAGTTAAATTATTACCTATATTTTAGAAATAAAAATACTTTATTTTTTATTTATAATACAAATATTTTGGAATTTTAAATATGAAAAAACTTTATTTAATTAGGCACGCAAAGTCAAGCTGGGAAGACCATTTATTATCAGATCACGATAGACCATTAAGTGACCGTGGCAAACACGATGCCCCTATAATTGCAGATATTTTAAAATCAAAAAATGTTATACCAGGTTTGGTGATTTCGAGCAGTGCAAGACGGGCTATTAAAACAGCAAAAATATTTTCATCAACTCTAAATTACTCAACCGAAAAGATAGAAATTAATTCTGCAATTTATGAAGCCACTACTCAAGGGTTAATTAATGTAATAAATAAAATTGATGATAAATATGAAACTGTTTTTATGTTTGGACACAATCCTGGATTTACAGTTTTGGCAAATATATTAGGCAATAAAGCAATTGATAATATGCCAACTTGCTCAGTTGCGGAATTGCAACTGAACATTGGTACTTGGAATGAGGCTCAAGCATATTGTGGTAAGCTAACGGATTTCATTTTTCCAAAAAAAGACAACTTTTAAGTAAAAATATTTTTAACTTTAGTTTAGAATTTGAAAACCAATAAAATATGAATCAAAGAAATGGACATATATAATTAATCAATGGATTGGGAAAATGATGAAAACTATAAATAGAGTGCATAGAAATGAGGCTAAAACTAAATCTTAAAATACAAGTCGGCAAAGAATTACCACTCAATTACAACTATCCTCTCTCTGCTGCAATCTATAAATTATTGCAATTTGGCTCAACTGAATTTTCCGAATTTCTTCACGAAATTGGTTTTTGTGAAAAGGGCAAATCGTATAAGCTTTTTTCCTTTGCACTTCGTTTTCAAAAACCGCCCGAAATAAGGAATAATAGATTTTATCTTAAAAGTGAAAATGTAACCCTTTTTATTTCTTCTCCACTGGTGGATAGCTTTATAAAAAATTTTCTTATTGGAACTTTTGAAAATCAAATTATAGAAATAAATTATAATAGTATTAAAGCTAAATTTGCTATTGAACAAGTTGAAGCTATCCCAAATCCAATTTTTAAAACCACAAATTATTTTACACTTCTTTCGCCAATAGTGCTTTCCACCAAAAAAGAATCCAATGGAAAACTTATTCCTCATTATTTTAGATATTATGATGATATAAATGAAATTAATAGAGTATTAAACCAAAATTTAATTAATAAATATAAATTGGTGAGTAATAGGGAGTATGAAGGAGGCTTACTAAAACTAAGCTGGGATACCGATTATATTGATAAACGATTACGAAAAAATAAAAATGTTACAAAGCTAATTAAAGTAGTTAAAAATGATGGAATTACAGTTAATATTAAAGCAAATGAAATACCTTTTACTCTCAACGGCGATATTGAACTTATAAATATTGGTTATGAATGTGGATTTGGGTCGCAAAATAGCTTTGGTTTTGGATTAGCAGACACAAATTAATGCGAATAAATAATATGAAAATAATTTTAATTTTTTATCCTAATTGGAGTTAGGCTGTCAACTTAACCTAATGTCATTCCGTGATGTTCTTGCACGGAATCCACTTTATGGCTAAGATTCCCTAAAATCCCGACAAGGCGGGATGGGACTGACATACTATAAAAATACTTTCATAAGTTGACAACATTGCTAATGGGAGTTAGGTGGCGAAGCTGTATAAAAAAAGAATATAATTTTAATAACTATAATAAAATAATGTTCAAAAAAATAAAATAATGGTATCAGTAATTTCAATAACTGAGAAGTTATTTAATAGAATGGACTAAAAAAGAACATGATGAGCTAAAAAATTAAATAATGATAATATCATGCTCAATAATGGATTATTCAATTCAAATAATGATGCAAAAAATCATATTTTGGCATGAAAAATTAAATAATGGAAGAAAAAATCATATATCGACTAATATGTAGAAATAATGGCAAAAAAAACTCATAATGTCGGTTCCAACTGAGGGATGGGCAATTTATAAATAACAAATGGAGGATGCAATGACTAACAGTCAATCAAACAAATTGAACATGTACAATTCTGTTGCTGCTTATTTAAGGGCAAACCAATCAGTTTTGGACACAATTCCAGCTTTTGAAAACATTACACTATCGTTTGAGGGAAAGATAAAGGAGATAGTGGAAATGGAAGCTATTAGAGAACAGATTAACCTGGATAATGCAATAGGATTAAAATAAACAATTTTAGAAAAAGAACAATCAATATAGAAGCGAACTTGCCCCGACTTACTCGGTCTTAGCGTTTGTACCCAAAAGGTTAAGTGAACAATAGTACAAACGCTTAGAGCGAGTTAGTCGAATATGCATTAATGCTTTTCTAATGCATATTTGGGGATTAATTCTGGTAAAACAATGGATAAGCAAAAGGAAAGAAATGAGTTGCTTTCGTTTTTGCTTAAAGTTATTAGCGGGTTAAATATTTATGCTGTTATTTCTGGTAATAACGAAATTAAACAAGCTACTGATTACACAGAAAGCGATTTGAAACAAGGTCTTAGGGATAACGAATTGCTCGAAAAAGGTTATGCAATTTATAATACTGCTAAAAATTTAATTGCTGAACTTGCCGATTATGGAATTGCCGATGCGGATATTGAGGCTATTAAAACTAATGCTGATGAGTTTGCCGAAGCTATGGGCATTAAAGGTGCTGCTAATGCCGAAAGTAAGCAAACTACTTCCACCTTTAAGGATTTATTTATCCAAGCTGATGATATTCTCTATAGTAAGCTTGATAAACTTGCCAGTGTTCTTAAAATGGTAAATGAGCAGTTTTACAATGGGTTCAAAAACGCCCGACAAATTATTGATAGATAGCAGTAGTTAGTTAATTTCAAAAATGGAGGGTGAGCTAATTTCACATTAGTTCATCCTCAATGTTATAGCATTTTTGCTCAGTTTGAAAAGAGTTTACCAAATTGGGACATTAAAAAAATATTAGTGAGAAATATCATGCCCAAATCAAAAAAAATACAAATTGAAAATATTGAGATATCTATTTTAAAACAAAAAAAAGATGATTTCATTTCACTTACGGATATGGCACGCTTTAAAAATGCTGAGGCTACAGGTTTGGTTATTTCGCATTGGTTAAGCACACGCTATACGGTCGAATTTATGGGATTGTGGGAAAGGCTTAACAACTCCGATTTTAATGTTACTGAATTCAGTAACATTAAAAATGAAAGTGGAAGTAATGGATTTGTTCTATCTTCAAAACAATGGATTGAAAAAACAAATGCAATAGGTATAATTTCAAAAACTGGAAGGTACGGAGGCGGTACTTTTGCTCACAAAGATATTGCTTTTGAATTTGGTTCATGGATTTCGCCACAGTTTAAGTATTATCTAATTAAAGAATTTCAACGCCTCAAAGAGGAAGAAGGTAAAACCAAATCGCTTGAGTGGAATTTGCAAAGAATGCTTGCTAAAGTTAATTACAAAATTCATACTAATGCTGTTAAGGAATTTCTTGTACCAGCTAAAATTACTAAAGAACAAGAAAATTACATTTATGCTTCTGAGGCGGATTTTTAAATGACAATAACCAAAATGGTTTTAGTCTAATTAGAAACAAAATTGCAATTAGTAAAATGAAATTTTTAGTGAATGCACAAATGATAATGAGTTTAAGAAATAGAAAGGGGATAATATGAATGAAGTTGAGATAAGAACGGAATTCATTGAAAACAAAATATTATTGATACGTGGTAAAAGGGTTATGCTCGATAGAGATTTAGCTGAATTATATGGAGTTGAAACTAAAAATCTTAATAGGCAAGTAAAAAGAAATATTGCAAGATTTCCTATAGAGTTTATGTATAGGTTAACTAAGGAAGAAAAATCTGAACTGGTGACAAATTGGCACCGGTTTAATTCTTTAAAACACTCTTCTTACTTACCTTATGCTTTTACAGAACATGGAGCTGTTATGTTAGCAAGTGTTTTGAATTCACCAAAAGCAGTAGAAACCAGTATACTTGTTGTACGTGCATTTATAAAGTTACGTGAGATATTGCTTGCAAATAATAAACTTGCTGAGAAATTTAAGGACTTAGAATGCAAATTAGAAATACACGATGACCAAATTAAAACAATTTTTGAAGTGATTAATCATTTGTTAGAACCACCTCAAAAGAAAAATATTAAGATTGAATTTTGAAAATAAAATTAATACTGCAATTGCAGTTTGCTTTAGTCAAATAATTTAGAATAACAATAACCAAAATGGCTTTAGCCACATTTGGAAAGTAATATAAATTACAAATTAATTGGAGGTGAAATGTGAGGATAACTGTTGATTATGAAATGAGCGGAGGCATATTGCCAAGAGATTATCTTAGTGGATTTATCTCACTAATTAAAGCAAGTTTTGAAAGAGCAAATAAAAATTTGTTTTATACTTATTATGAAAAGCCCAAATTAAAGCCATTTACTTTTGGGGTGTACTTCCCAGAACTTATTGGTAATAATGGCGCAATGTTAAATGTTGGTAATAAAGTTCGTTTAAATTTTTCATCTAATAATTACGAACTAATAACTTACATATACTCTATAGTAAGCTTGATAAACTTGCTACAATTCTAAAAGTAAGTAATCAACAGTTTGTTGTGAAATTGAGCACTACTTTTTAGTGAAAATTAGAGTACTATTTTGATAATTTAAATGGAGTACTTGCATTAGGGAAAAAAATGAATATCAGAAAAATGATTGTAAAAGGAAAAGATGTATCAATGTTTACCAAGGAGCATATTGAATACATCTCATTAACGGATATGGCAAAATCGAAAGATGCCAACAGATCTGATTACATTATCCAAAATTGGATAAGAAACAGAAATTCAATAGAATTTATAGGGCTTTGGGAAATTTTACACAATTCCAATTTTAATTCCATCGAATTCGATGGGTTTAGAAATAACGCAGGATTAAATAGTTTTTCTTTAACTCCTCAAAGGTGGATTGAAAAAACTAATGCTATTGGAATAATTTCTAAATCAGGTAGATATGGTGGTACTTTTGCTCATCAAGATATTGCTTTTGAATTTGCTGCATGGATAAGTGCGGAATTCAAACTCTATTTACTTAAAGAATTTCAACGCCTCAAAGAGGAAGAGGCAAAAACAAAATCACTTGAGTGGAATTTGCAAAGAATGCTTGCTAAAGTTAATTACAAAATTCATACTAATGCTGTTAAGGAATTTCTTGTACCAACTAAAATTACTAAAGAACAAGAAAATTACATTTATGCCTCCGAAGCGGATTTTTAAATGACAATAACCAAAATGGTTTTAGTCTAATTAGAAACAAAATTGCAATTAGTAAAATGAAATTTTTAGTGAATGCACAAATGATAATGAGTTTAAGAAATAGAAAGGGGATAATATGAATGAAGTTGAGATAAGAACGGAATTCATTGAAAACAAAATATTATTGATACGTGGTAAAAGGGTTATGCTCGATAGAGATTTAGCTGAATTATATGGAGTTGAAACTAAAAATCTTAATAGGCAAGTAAAAAGAAATATTGCAAGATTTCCTATAGAGTTTATGTATAGGTTAACTAAGGAAGAAAAATCTGAACTGGTGACAAATTGGCACCGGTTTAATTCTTTAAAACACTCTTCTTACTTACCTTATGCTTTTACAGAACATGGAGCTGTTATGTTAGCAAGTGTTTTGAATTCACCAAAAGCAGTAGAAACCAGTATACTTGTTGTACGTGCATTTATAAAGTTACGTGAGATATTGCTTGCAAATAATAAACTTGCTGAGAAATTTAAGGACTTAGAATGCAAATTAGAAATACACGATGACCAAATTAAAACAATTTTTGAAGTGATTAATCATTTGTTAGAACCACCTCAAAAGAAAAATATTAAGATTGAATTTTGAAAATAAAATTAATACTGCAATTGCAGTTTGCTTTAGTCAAATAATTTAGAATAACAATAACCAAAATGGCTTTGGCCACATTTGGAAAGTAATATAAATTACAAATTAATTGGAGGTGGAATGTGAGGATAACTGTTGATTATGAAATGAGCGATGTGGATTTTTGAATTAAAGATTTAAAAAACATTTTCATCTGTTATAACATTATCTACTATTTTAGCAAACCAATAATACCAAAGAAATTGAAAATTGACTGTATCTTGTTTATTTTGAAAATCATGAATGAAAAATATGGTAGGCACTTAAAATTAGAATTTTGTTAATAAAAAAAAGCGACTCTCGCCGCTTCAAATGTTTTCACAACGGAATAATCCTTATTGTGAATTGCTTTCTGTTATTTGATAGTGCAATATATAATTTTTTTTAATAAAAAAAAGAGGAAATAATGAAAAAAATATTAGGGCTGGATTTAGGTACTAATAGTATAGGTTGGTCACTAATTGACAGTAATTTTGAGGAAAAGGAAGGAAGTATTTTAGGATTAGGTGGAAGGATAATCCCAATTTCTCAAGATATTCTGGGAAAATTTGATGCAGGGCTATCTATTTCACAAACAGCAGAAAGAACAAAATTTAGAGGCATGAGAAGGCTTTACCAAAGAGATAACTTACGAAGAGATAGGTTGCATAGAGTTTTAAATATTTTAGGATTTCTTCCAAAACACTATTCAGAGACAATCGATTTTGAAAAACATTTTGGTCAATTCAAAAAAGGAAAAGAAGTAAAATTAAACTATTTCAAAAATGGAAATGACAAATATGAATTTATTTTTAAAGAGTCTTTTTATGAAATGGTTGAAGAATTTAAGAAAGTAAATCCAGAACTATTTTATGAAAATAAAAATGGAGAATTAACGAAATTACCTTTCGATTGGACAATATACTATCTACGAAAAAAAGCTTTATCAAAAAAAATAACAAAAGAAGAGTTGGCATGGATACTTCTAAACTTTAATCAGAAACGTGGATATTATCAATTAAGAGGAGAGGAAGAAGAAAATTCAAAAGATAAGGATAAAGAGTTTGTTATACTCAAAGTTAAAGAAGTGAAGGATTCAGGTGAAACTATTAAGAAAAGTGGAGAAATACTGTATGACGTTTACTTTGAAAATGATTGGAAATATGATCGACAAATTGTAAAGACTGAAAATTGGATTGAAAAAACAAAAGAATTTATTGTTACATCTACTATTAAAAAAGATGGAGATATTAAAAGAACTTTTAAGGAAGTTGATTCCGAAAAAGATTGGCCTGCAATTAAAGCCAAAACGGAGAAAGATATTTACTCTTCTGGGAAAACGGTTGGACAATATATTTTTGAATCACTCTTAGAAAACCCAAAACAAAAAGTTAGAGGCAAACTAATTGCAACAATCGAAAGAAAATTTTATAAAGAAGAAATAATAAAAATTCTAAAAGAACAAATAAAACAACATTATGAACTACAGGATACAAATTTATATAAAAAATGTGTAGAAGAATTATATCCAAATAATGAAGGGCATAAAAATAATATCAGTAGCAAAGATTTTGAATACCTATTTATTGATGATATAATTTTTTATCAACGTCCACTTAAAAGTAAAAAATCAACCATTGGTAATTGCACATATGAAATTAGAGAGTACTGCAAAAATGGAGAAACTATATTGAAACCTTTGAAAGGTATCCCCAAATCTCACCCATTATTTCAAGAGTTTAGATTATTACAATGGCTTCATAATTTAAGGATTTATCAAAATGAGAAAGTAGTTGATGGAAAAACAAAAATTAATGTTGATATAACAAATGACATACTCTCAAGCATACCAGAGAAAAATGAGTTTTTAAATTTCTTAAAAACGAAAGGTGAAATAGAACAAAAGCATATTTTGAAATATTTTAATTTGGATGCTTCAAATTATAGATGGAATTATCAAGAAGACAAAAAATTCCCTTGCTATGAAACCAGAGCTGAGTTTATTAGAAGATTAAAAAAAGTAGATGGAATTGATAATCCTCTAAATTTTTTAATGTCAAAAACTAAAATCGGCAACAGTGAAAATCCGATGGAATTATCAATTGAAGCTCAATTATGGCATATTATTTACTCAGTTAAGGACAGAGAATTATATAAAAAAGCATTAACGACTTTTGCAGAAAAATTTAATATCCAAATTGATACCTTTGTTTCAGCTTTTGAAAAACATCCCCCTTTCAAAAATGATTATGGTTCTTATTCCGAAAAAGCATTAAAAAAATTGCTTCCTATTATGAGATTTGGTAAAGATTGGAGAGAAAATGATATTACTAGCGAAATCAAAGAATTAGTAACAAAAATTCAACAAAAACTAGAAAATATAAATTATAACAAAGAACTTTTCAAAGAAGATAAAAACAATATCTTGTCAAAACAAATTGATAATGAAACACCTAAACAACTTCTAAAGAGTTTTGTCGATTTTAAAGATAAAAACCATTTAGAAAATCTAAACACATATCAAGCTTGTTATGCGGTTTATAAAAGACATTCAGAGGTGGGTGAAATTAAGTATTGGAAAACTAGTAAGGATATTGATAAATACTTAATTGAATTCAAACAACATAGTTTACGAAATCCTATAGTAGAACAGGTTGTTACTGAAACATTAAGAGTTGTTAGAGATATTTGGAACTATTATGGAAACGGTGAAGAAGGATTTTTTGATGAAATTCATATCGAATTAGGTCGCGAAATGAAAAATCCTTCCGATAAAAGAAAGAAAATTTCTGAGTTTAACCTTGAAAATGAAAGGACCAATTCTAGAATAAGAACTCTACTTACAGAACTTATAAATGATGGTGCAAAACCATATTCCCCAAGTCATCAGGAAATATTAAAAATTTATGAAGAAGGTGTTTATCAAAATCCTGAAGCTAACTTTAATCATGTTTCCGAAGAAGATATATTAAAAATTAGAAAACAAAAATCTCCTACTAAATCTGATATTCAAAAATATAAATTATGGTTAGAACAAGGGTACAGATCTCCTTACTCTGGAAAAATTATTTCATTAAGTAAGTTGTTTTCACTAGGCTATGAAGTAGAGCATATAATTCCACAATCTCGCTATTTTGACGATTCATTAAATAATAAAGTAATTTGTGAAACCTGCATTAATAAGAATAAAGACAGAAAAACAGCCTACGAATATATTAAAGAAATGGGTGGTAGTATTGTTGATGGAATCACACTTTTTAATTTAGAGCAATATGTAGCACATTGTAAAAAATATTTTAATAAAAACACTCCAAAACTAAATAATTTATTAAGTGAGGATATTCCAGAAGGGTTTATCAATAGACAACTAAATGACACAAGATACATTAGTAAATTTGTTAAAGGATTATTAAGTAATATTGTTAGAACTGAAAATGAACAAGAGGTTACTTCTAAAAATTTAATTTCTGTTACAGGTGCAATAACTTCAAAACTTAAACAAGATTGGGGGTTAAATGAAAAATGGAATGAAATTATTCAACCTCGTTTTGAAAGAATGAACGAATTAACAAATTCAAATGATTTTGGAAATTGGGATTATCAAAAGGATGAAAAAGGTAATAATATTGGTAAAAGATTCTTTCGGTTACAAACACCTGATGAAGACTTAGGAAAACTGAATAAAAAACGCATTGACCATAGACATCACTCTTTGGATGCACTGATTATAGCTTGTATTAACAGGAAACATATTCAATACTTAAACTCACTAAACAATGAAAATATTAAACGTGAGCTACAATTGGGGCTATTAAAGAGGAATTCTAATGGCTATTTTACAAAACAGTTTATTGAACCTTGGGGTGGATTTATTTCAGAAGCTAAAAATAACCTAGAAAATATAATTGTCAGCTTTAAGCAAAACACTAGAGTTATTAATAAAACAAACAATAAAACTTGGCAATGGGTTGAAGAAAATGGACAATTAAAGAAAAAATTAGTTAAACAAGAAATAGGTGATAATTGGGCAATTAGAAAACCTTTACATAAACAAACTATATATGGTAAACTTAATTGGAGTGCTCCGAATGGAAAAGTTATTACTGCAAATAGAGTTCCTTTATCAGAAATTAAAAGTGCAAAACATTTAGAAAAAATTACTGACTCAGGTATCAAAAAAATACTAATAAATCATCTTAAAAATTATTTAGATGATAAAGGGAATGAAAATTACGAATTAGCCTTTAATTATGATGGTATCGAAGAGCTAAATAAAAATATTATTCAACTTAATTTTAATAAATTTCACCAACCAATTTTTAAAGTTCGTCTTTATGAAGAAGGGAAAAAATTTAGTGTTGGAGAAACAGGAAATAATGAATCAAAATTTGTGGAAGCTGAAAAAGGTACGAATCTTTTCTTTGCCATTTATTGGAATAAAGAAAAACAAAAAAGAGAGTTTGAAACCATACCATTAAACGAAGTTATTGACCATCAAAAATGGAGAGCTACTTTACCAAAAGAAGAAAGAAACAATACTTCAATAATACCAATAAGAAATAATAGAGATTTTCTATTTTCTCTTTCACCAAATGACTTAGTTTATATTCCGTCAGAAGAAGAAATTGAGAACCCGCATAATGTAGATTTTGATGATTTAAATAAAGAACAAATTACTAGAATTTACAAAATGATTAGTTCCTCTGGGAATCAATGCTTCTTTGTTAAAAATGTAGTTGCAAAATCCATTAAGGATAAATTTGAATTTTCTTCATTAAATAAAATGGAAAAATCAATTGATGGCAAAATGATTAAAGAGTTTTGTTGGAAAATTGAGGTTGATAGACTAGGCAAAATTATTAGACATTGGAATCATCATGATTAAACGTACAATATGTATTAGCAATCCAGCATATTTAAGCAAAAAGGATAATAAACTAATTATTAATCATCCTAATAAAAGTGCTGAGGAAGAATCAAAAACTCCCTCAGTACCTATTGAAGATATTGGTATTTTAATTCTTGAAAATCCTCAAATAACAATTTCTCATTCTTTGCTTGCTTCTTTGCTCGAAAACAATGCAGCTGTGGTTACTTCCGATAAAAAACATCATCCAAATGGTTTGTTCTTAAATCTTGATGGTAACACATTGCAAACTGAAAAATTTATTGCTCAAATTAAAGCTTCTGTACCACTAAAGAAAAAACTATGGCAGCAGACAATTACTGCAAAAATTATAAACCAAGCCACTCTGCTCCATAAGAGAGATGTTCCAATTAAGAATATGAAAACTTGGGCAAGAAAAGTCCGCTCTGGCGACCCCGATAATTATGAAGCACGTGCAGCTGCTTATTTTTGGCAAAATATCTTTATTGATATTCCAGATTTTAAGCGTGGACAGGAAGAAGATGCACCAAATAATTTATTAAATTATGGTTATGCAATCCTTCGTGCTATTGTTGCCCGCTCCCTTGTTGGCTCTGGTCTTCTTCCAACTCTTGGAATTCATCATCATAACAAATATAATTCCTATTGCCTTGCTGATGATATTATGGAACCATATAGACCTTTTGTTGACCAAATTGTTGTTGAAATAGTTGAAAATGGTGAGGATTTTACTGAACTATCAACTTCAATAAAAAAACAACTGCTTTCTATTGCTACTGTTGATATTGTTATTGAAGGGAAAAATAGTCCACTAATGGTTGGTATGCAAAGAACAACGGCTTCGCTTACTAAGTGTTTTGAAGGTGAAGCAAGAAAAATACTATATCCAGAGGTGCAATAGTTTTTATAAGAAAAGTTATTAACAATCCATTCCATTTTAAAGGATGGGGGATTATTTTGGGAATTAGCCAATATAAAGTAATGTGGATTTTAGTTTTTTTTGATCTGCCAACAGATACAAAAATAGAAAGAAAAATTTATTCTAAATTTAGAAAAGAACTAATCAAAGATGGTTTTTCAATGTTTCAATTTTCTATCTATCTTAGGCACTGCTCAAGCAGAGAAAATAGAGATGTACATGTTAAGCGCGTAAAAAAAATAATACCAGAAAAAGGCAATGTTGGAATTCTTTCAATAACAGATAAACAATTTGAAATGCTCGAAATATTTGATGGAAGGAAAAAAACAGATGGTTTTATAGAACCACACCAGCTTGAACTCTTTTGAAATAAAGACCCAAATCCACAAAGCTCCCTCTTCTCACAAAGTCCCTCTCTTTTTAAGAGAGGGATTTTAGGTGAGTTCAATATTTTTAACTAAAAATGCTTCATTTTTCTAATCCTAAAAACACTCTAAACCCTTATTATCTAATAACTTAACAAGGGGTCTGCTGTTTTTAAAAATATCAAATAACAATTAGAAAGCAAATCACAACAGAATATCTAAAAGAAATACCAAAAAATAGGCTGTTTTTAAAAATATCAAATAACAATTAGAAAGCAAATCACAACCAAATAAAAGGAATAAAGAAATGAACTTAAGCTGTTTTTAAAAATATCAAATAACAATTAGAAAGCAAATCACAACAAGATAACGATGAGTCCTTAATGGATTCATGCTGTTTTTAAAAATATCAAATAACAATTAGAAAGCAAATCACAACAGGAGGCGGTGTAATTATGAAAGTGCTTCGGCTGTTTTTAAAAATATCAAATAACAATTAGAAAGCAAATCACAACACGCAATGCCAGATGTTGCTCGCTCATCGTGCTGTTTTTAAAAATATCAAATAACAATTAGAAAGCAAATCACAACAAATACTCGTCTCTAACTTTTTTGTATTTTGCTGTTTTTAAAAATATCAAATAACAATTAGAAAGCAAATCACAACAACAAGCATCAAGGTCGTCTTTTCTTAATTGCTGTTTTTAAAAATATCAAATAACAATTAGAAAGCAAATCACAACCAGATTGAGGCAAATGATAAGGGATGTTGTGCTGTTTTTAAAAATATCAAATAACAATTAGAAAGCAAATCACAACAATGCAAACTACCAATATTTTTTTAATATTGCTGTTTTTAAAAATATCAAATAACAATTAGAAAGCAAATCACAACAGTGTGATACCTATAAACATTATAATAACCGCTGTTTTTAAAAATATCAAATAACAATTAGAAAGCAAATCACAACTTAACACTGTCAAACTACCAATATTTTTATGCTGTTTTTAAAAATATCAAATAACAATTAGAAAGCAAATCACAACCCATTATTAAATGTATGTTTGGCAATATGTGCTGTTTTTAAAAATATCAAATAACAATTAGAAAGCAAATCACAACCAGGCTTCAAATTAGAATGTTACACAACTTGCTGTTTTTAAAAATATCAAATAACAATTAGAAAGCAAATCACAACATATCGATAACACAATTAAGAACAAAAAAAGCTGTTTTTAAAAATATCAAATAACAATTAGAAAGCAAATCACAACACGCTGATAATCTAAACGATGCTCAACTAAGCTGTTTTTAAAAATATCAAATAACAATTAGAAAGCAAATCACAACAAGTCTTATAAATTGGCAAGACTTGCATCAGCTGTTTTTAAAAATATCAAATAACAATTAGAAAGCAAATCACAACATATTGAAGATACAAAAGAAAATAGAAAAGGCTGTTTTTAAAAATATCAAATAACAATTAGAAAGCAAATCACAACGGATATTTACGAAACAATAGCCTCAATTTTGCTGTTTTTAAAAATATCAAATAACAATTAGAAAGCAAATCACAACTAAAAGAAAGCTGTGGGTCTGATGGTAATGGCTGTTTTTAAAAATATCAAATAACAATTAGAAAGCAAATCACAACTAAAACAAGTTATGATACGGTAATTGTAATGCTGTTTTTAAAAATATCAAATAACAATTAGAAAGCAAATCACAACTACATACAAAGCCGAAAGACAAATGCTATTGCTGTTTTTAAAAATATCAAATAACAATTAGAAAGCAAATCACAACTCGCTTGTAATAACCTTATAAAACAATTTCGCTGTTTTTAAAAATATCAAATAACAATTAGAAAGCAAATCACAACATTATTATGACTGTAATTGTAGTCATATGACTAAAATATAAGTCGGTGAAAAAATGAAAATAAATATTTATGACTAGCAAACAAATTTCATATTATTTTAATTGCAAGTAAAACGGAAAGAATTGAGCTTTTGTCTATTGATTACGAAAACCAATTAATAAAATCCGTTGTAATCTGTGTAATCAGTGTCATCCGTGTTCAAATGCGCTTGGGTGACACAGATATTATGAAATGAAGGTACAATAATTTGTCATAAAGTTATTTAGGACTATTTTTAATGTTGCAAATGTTATTGAATTCTGCTAATTTTATGGATACTAAAGTATCCACATGGATACAATTGTAGCCATAGAATAAAGGATAAAATAATGATAGTAAATAAATTTTTAAATTATTTGTTTACTTCTCCAAGTATTATAGCCGTATTAAGAGAATTAGACATGAGAACAGTTGGTATAAGTGGCAGAGAAATTTCGCGTTTAACAAATGTTACACATAAAACTGCATTAAAAGCATTAGATAACCTTGAAGCGTTGAAACTTATTAAAAGAAATGTTGTTGGCAAGTCATATTATTTTACACTAAACCGCGAACAATTTATTTATAAAAATATAATTTCAGTCATTTTTAAAAATGAACTTGAGTATAAACAGAAATTAATAGACAACTTAAAAAAATTGAAAAATGATAATGTTGTAAGCTTAATTATCTTTGGTAGTGTTGCCAGAAAAGAAGAAACGTACGAAAGTGATTTTGACCTATGTATTGTTTATCAAAATAAAAAAAATGAAATTGAAGAAAAAATTGGTGTTCTACAAAGTAAACTTTATGAGGAATTTGGTGTTACTTTAGCTCCTTTTTATATAACAGAAGGTGATTTTAAGAAAAAAGCAAACACCTTGAAACCTCCTGTAAATAATATTTTAAAAGAAGGAAATGTTATTTGGGGCAAATCAATAAATAGGATAATTCATGGCTAAAAAAATTTCCAGAAGAAGAATTGAATATCACCGATTCAAGGATTTTAAACAAGTTGCTATTAGTTTTTACGAAGGGCAAAGATTGCTCAAGAATTTGATTATCAGCAAGCTGCAGGATTATTGATAATTCATTCAGCAATTGCTTTTGCCGATGCTATTACTGTTAAACTTAAATCCGAAAAATGTACTGGTGAAAATCATTACGAGATAATAAACTTATTGGAAGAAACTATTCCCCAAAGTAAGGAACGCGATCAATCAATAAAACACTTTAAAATTCTAATTGATCATAAAAATTTAGTGTCATATACTGGTGATATTTACTATAAAAAAGATGTTGATAAACTACTGAAACACTTTGGGCGATTCTTTAATTGGGCAAATACAATACTTGAACAATAATAATTATTTATCATGACAGGAACACAAATAGCATATTATTTTCTTTGTAAGCGTAAGCTATGGCTTTTTGCAAACAATATTGATCAGGAGTATAATAGTGATGTTGTAGCAATGGGGCGTTTTATCTCCGATTCAACTTATGAAAGAGAGAAACATGAAATTAAAATTGATAATATTTCCATCGATTTTTACGACTCAAAAACAAAGACAATCCACGAGATTAAAAAATCGGATAAAATGGAAGAAACACATATATGGCAAGTTAAGTATTACATCTATGTGCTTAAGCAAAAGGGAATAGAAGGGGTTGTTGGTGTAATTGATTATCCAAAATTACGTAAAACCGAGAAAGTTGAATTATTGGATAAGGATATTGTGGAAATTGAAAAGATTGAAAAAGAGGTTAATGCTATTATTAAATCAAGTAAAATTCCATCTGTTATTAACAAACCATTTTGCAAACAGTGTGCTTATTATGATTTATGTTTTATTTAAGGATTATTTGTGCCTTTGGAACATAAGGAAGGAAAGTGATAATTAAAAGATTGAAAAACTATAATTAGGTTAAAAAATGAGTAAACAAATTATTCCAATTGAATTGATTGAAAAAAGCATATTTATTATTAGAAGTGAAAAAATAATGCTAGATCGTGATCTTGCAGAATTATACCAGGTAACTACTAAAGCTTTAAATCAAGCAGTAAAGCGTAACCTAGAAAGATTTCCAAGCGAATTTATGTTCCAGCTAAATAAACAGGAAAAAGATGAACTGGTCACAAATTGTGACCGGTTAGGAACTTTGAAACACTCAACAAGTTTACCTTACGCTTTTACTGAACAAGGCGTTGCAATGTTATCAAGCATATTAAAAAGTAAAAGAGCTATTCATGTAAATATTCAGATAATGAAAACATTTGTGCAACTAAGACGAATGTACTTAAATAATAAAGAATTAGCTGATAAAATAAATGAATTAGAAAAAAAATATGATAAACAATTTAAATTAGTCTTCGATGCATTGAGAGCCTTAATTACAACAGAGAGTCCTTCAAAAAGAAAAATTGGGTTTTAATATATTTGTGAAAATTAGTGGAATTAGTGTAAATGAAAAGGAATTATTACATATTTAGCAACGGAAAGTTAGTCCGCAAAGATAATACTCTTTATTTTGAGCCTGGTGAAAGCAAAAAGCCAGAGCCACCAGAAAATGAAGAAGAAGTTATTGAAGTTGATGATGAAGAAGTAAAGGATTTAGAAGAAACCTACGAACCACGAAAACTTCCAAGAAAACCAATTCCAGTTGAGGATATTGAATCAATTTATTGTTTCAGCGAATTACGCTTTAATACTAAATTTTTGAATTATCTTGCTCAAAAAAATATTACCCTTCATCTGTTCAATTATTATGGATATTATAGTGGAAGTTTTTATCCACGAGAACCATTCATTTCTGGAAAGTTATTGGTAAAGCAAGTGGAACATTATACAGACACCGAATTGCGCGTTAACATAGCACAAAAGTTTGTTGAAGGTTCCGCAAAAAATATACGAAAAAATTTAATGTACTACGATTCAAGAAACAAGGACATGTCACCATTTATTCCAAAAATAGAAGAGCTTATTGGTAAAATTAATTCTACAACCGATGTTCAAGAATTGATGGGAATAGAAGGAAACATTAGAGCAAATTATTACACAAGTTGGAATTTAATTATTGACGACCCAATTGATTTTAAAAAACGCGTTAAAAATCCACCAGACAACCCAATAAATGCATTAATATCTTTTGGAAACTCATTAGTTTACACAACCGTTTTAAGTGAAATATATAAAACGCAGCTTAACCCTTTAATAAGCTTTTTGCACGAACCAGGCGAACGTCGGTTTTCGTTATCGCTTGATATTGCAGAAATATTTAAACCTCTTTTAACCGATAGAATCATTTTTGCTTTACTAAACAAAGGGATTATTAAAAAAGAACATTTTGATAAAAAACTTAACTATGCATATTTAACTGAAAGCGGTAGAAAAATATTTTTGCAAGAATATGATGAAAAATTAAAGACAACAATAAAGCATAGAGAATTGAAAAGATCTGTGAGCTATAGACATTTAATCCGTTTGGAATGCTACAAGATAATTAAACATATTTTAGGCGAAAAAGAATATAAACCCTTTCAAATCTGGTGGTAGACACGGATTGCACGGATTACACAGATTGATGAAATATTATTTGTAAGTGGGCTACATATGGATTTATATAAAGATGAAGTTCATAAAATTATCTAAATTTGTATTAACCCCAAATATGCATTAGAAAAGCATTAATGCATATTCGACTAACTCGCTCTAAGCGTTTGTACTATTGTTCACTTAACCTTTTGGGTACAAACGCTAAGACCGAGTAAGTCGGGGCAAGTTCGCTTCTATATTGATTGTTCTTTTTCTAAAATTGTTTATTTTAATCCTATTGCATTATCCAGGATTAAAGTATTTATCTAATTCATTTATTCATGGAATTGGTGCCAATGTATGTAATAATGGTTTATGATGCAGCTCCAAAACGTGGAGTAAAACTTCTGAAGTTTTTGCGAAAGCACTTAATGTGGATACAAAATTCAGTTTTTGAAGGTGAGGTTACAAACTCTCAATTAAGCGTAATTATAAAGGGTGTTAAAGATATAATTAATAGCGAATATGATTCAATAATTTATTATACTTTTGACTCACAAAAATACACAGCTCGTAATGTTTTGGGAGTTGAAAGAAACGAAACAGATTCATTTATTTAGCAGCTATAAATAAACGCAAAATCACCAAAAATCGTCGTACCCCCATAGTTTTTACATTATTATACATCGACGTAAAAACAGCAACAAAATACTTGTAATATTGCCCAAAAACGTATAATTTGCGGGCAGCTTTAATCGTACTAATGTAGAATTGAAATTATTTCATCCTTAATAATGGCAGGGTATTAGCCTGCCGCTTTAATCGTACTAATGTAGAATTGAAATGATGTATCTAAATTAACAGTGCTTTTAGTATCTGCCGCTTTAATCGTACTAATGTAGAATTGAAATTGGTTTGTGGAGAATTTAACATAATTTTCAATCAATGCTTTAATCGTACTAATGTAGAATTGAAATAAGCTCTTTGTGTGAAGTCTACATTGCCAGCAGTTGTGCTTTAATCGTACTAATGTAGAATTGAAATTTTATTATTAAAAAACAGTTCTGATGCAAG